>Ga0181555_1001394_pt1 | contig 21491 bp, 20 predicted proteins | sample 011ome_15_FD_145601 | JGI IMG/M metagenome (GOLD analysis project Ga0181555, IMG submission 145601) | Coastal salt marsh microbial communities from the Groves Creek Marsh, Skidaway Island, Georgia - 011504AT metaG (spades assembly) | ecosystem: Environmental > Aquatic > Marine > Intertidal zone...
AGCCTGGAAAGCCACTTGTAGAAGTTGAGTCTCCAACACCTGAGCCAACCGGCAGTCAGGTAATTGTTAAAACTATAGCTTGCGGCGTGTGTCACTCTGATGTGCATATTCACTCGGGGGCATTTGATTTGGGCGGAGGCAATGAATTACCTGTTCCTGTGCCCAATCCATTCACTTTAGGGCATGAAGTTTTTGGTGAAGTTGTAGCAGTGGGTCCACAGGTAACTGATGTTACTGTTGGTGATAAAAGAATTGTTTATCCATGGATAGGTTGTAGCAATTGTGAAGTTTGCTCAAATGGCGATGAGCATTTATGCAATGCAGGTCCCGTTATTGGTGTTATGCAGCCAGGCGGTTTTGGTGATCATGTTGTAGTTCCAGATTCAAAATATCTGCATGATGCAGGAGATACACCAGAACATTTAGCAGGAAGTTATGCTTGCTCAGGTCTTACTGCTTACAGTGCCCTTAAAAAAGCTGCTCCGTATCGTGCTGACAATGACTTAATAATTATTGGTGTTGGAGGTGTTGGCATGATGGGATTACAGATTGCCAAGGCAGCTTTTAACTGCAATCCAATTGTTGTAGATGTAGATGAGGAAAAACTCAAATTAGCTCTTGAGAACGGCGCATCAGCAGCTATCAATCCGATGGATGATGATGCAATGATGAAAGTTCTTGAAATTACAGGTGGCAATGCATCCTCTGCTATTGATTTTGTTGGCTCAGAGCAGTCAACTGCTTTCGGTATAAATCTTTTAAGAAAGGGTGGCAAGTACATTATTGTTGGGTTATACGGTGGCGAGTTAAAGTTACCTTTACCATTAATACCAATAATGGAAAGAGGAATACAGGGGTCATACACTGGCAGCCCTGGAGATATGAAAGAGTTGATGGAGTTAGTAAGGTCTGGAAAAGTTGATCCAATACCTGTAGAAAAGAGACCAGCATGTGAAGCAAATCAGACTTTAGATGATCTTAAGAATGGCAAAATTCTTGGCAGAGCTGCCTTAATGCACGACTAAAGCTCTTGCATTAGACTACTGCATATATTTTTTAACTCATCGTTAATCACTATATCTGCATTTACGTCATAGCGTGTTTTATCTCTATTTAAAATAATAAGCTTTGATCCAGTCTGCATTGCTAAATTAGGTAGTTTTCCAGCAGGCAATACTTTTAAAGATGATCCCATTACTATCATCAAATCACTGTCCTCAACAATATTTGAGGCATGCATCATATCCATTTCATTCATAGGCTGACCAAATGAGATGGTAGCTACTTTTACAACTCCACCGCAATTATTACATTTTGGTAATGGGCTATTAAGCTTAATAGCATCATGAAAATCTAATATATTTTGCTTCGCATTACACTCCAAACATGAAGCATTGATAGCACTTCCATGAATTTCTATTATTTTATTGTCTGGGATTCCTGATTTTTGATGCAAGCCATCAATATTTTGGGTTATTAAAAAATTGTTTTTTTGCATATTAGTAATTTTTTCAACAAAAGCATGGCCTATGTTTGGTAAGATTTTTTCAAGCAACGAATGAAGCTCAATATTTCTTTTCCAAGACAGCCTTTGTTTTTCCTCGCTCAGCAGAAACTCATTGAACTGAATCGGTTTATTTTTAGTCCAAAAACCATCATTACTTCTAAAATCAGGCAGCCCAGACTCAGTACTGATACCAGCTCCAGTAAGAATAACAGTTTGTTTGCTGGCTTTGACTAGCTTAATGATTTCAAGAAATGTACTCACAAATTTGCTTTTAAATTAGTTACAGAGAGTATAATTGCTCGCATGTTTAAAAATATAGGCATTGTTTTAAAAAAAAGCCTCTCATCCAACGAATCATCAGTAGTGAATGGGATGCTGAGTGTTTTGCTGAGCAACACTAAATCTATTTATTCAACTAATCAGATTGACTTTGAAGGTGTAGAAGTTGTTGATCATGAAAGATTTAATAATTTAGTCGATTTAATTATTGTATTCGGTGGAGATGGCACGTTATTAGGAGCCGCAAGAAAATTTATTGAAATTGAGATTCCTATCTTGGGGATCAATATGGGTGCCGTTGGCTTTCTTACTGATGTAAATATTGAAAATTTTGAATCAGTTATAAAAGATATTTTTAATGGCGATTACATACTTGAAGAAAGGAGCTTGGTAGAAGCAGGTTTTTCAGATCAAGAAATTTTTGGGTTAAATGAGGTGTTAATTCATTCAGGATCTTATGCTCAGCTCATGAGATATAGATTGTTGATTGATGGCAAGACAGTTTATGAACAGCGTTCAGATGGATTAATTGTCGCTACTCCGACTGGATCAACTGCATATGCATTATCTGCTGGAGGATCAATAGTTCATCCAGAACTAAATATCTGGAATATTATTCCGATGATGTCACAGAGCCTTTCATCTAGACCTTTGATAGTTTCTAATAAGAAGTCTCTGGAGATTCAGTTAATTGAAGGACCTCTAGATCATGCGATGGTTTGTGTTGATGGCCAGAAAGATATACCTGTCGAATATAATAATTCTATTCATATCTCTAAGAAAAATTCATCTTTGAAAATCATTCATCCTTCTAACAATGATTTTTATGAAGCTTGCAGAGAAAAATTGGGTTGGAGTTTGGATATTACCGCTAAGAAAATCCGTTAGTCTTGAATACTCGCTCTTTCTATTTTTATATTATTTTGATTGCTGTATTGCTCAGTTTTGCAACAAATTTTGGTTTTAGTGCTTTTTTAGAGCCGTTTCTTTTCCTGAAAAATAATGGATCTTCTTTTTATCCATCATTTGAAAATACTTTTCTTGTCTCCAAGGAATGGTGGAGACTCATTACTCCAACTTTTCTGCATTTTTCACTTACTCACCTAATATTTAATTGCTTATGGATATACATCCTTGGTTCAAAAATTGAAATCGTTGATGGCAAAGGCATATTCTTAACTTTATTCTTATTTGCTGGTCTTTCAAGCAATCTAGGCCAATACTTTTTGACTGGCGATTATCTCTTTGGAGGATTGAGTGGGGCTGTGTATGGTCTTTTAGGCTATTGTTTTATATTAGATTTGGATAACAGAGGTCAAAGATACAACTTACCAAATGCCTTATATATTTTTATGTTTATTTGGCTTTTGATTGGCTTTACGGGAGTATTAAAAGTTTTTGGTTTTGGTAATGTTGCTAACATAGCCCATTTAGTTGGTATGATAGCTGGGTTTATTCTTGGCATAATGGCTAAATATACTTTGAAGATTTAATTTGAATGAAAACAATCACTAAAGCAGTTTTTCCTGTCGCCGGTCTCGGCACTAGATTTTTGCCGGCTACCAAAGCTATTCCAAAAGAAATGCTGCCCATAATTGATAAGCCATTAATTGAATATGCTGTTGAAGAAGCAGTAAATGCTGGCATCACTGAGATTATTTTTATTACCAGTCATACGAAAAGAGCGATAGAGGATCATTTTGATCAAAACTTTGAACTTGAAGAAAAATTACTAAACTCCAGTAAAAAAGATTTCGTAGAAAAAATCAATAGAGATATTTTTAAGGATATAAAATTTACCTATGTAAGACAAAGAACTCAAAATGGTCTTGGGGATGCCATTTTGCATGCTGAGCATTTAATCCAAGAAGAGCCCTTTGCAATTATTCTTGCAGACGATTTGATAATAAACAAACAATCATGCATAAGCCAATTAATTGAGAGTTATAAGGAGCATCAATGTTCTGTAATTGGTGTTAATGAAGTGCCAGAAAATGAAACAGAAAAATATGGTGTAATCTCAATCGATAAATCTACTTCGACAAACAAGACATATCTTTTAAAAGATATTGTTGAAAAACCAAAAACCAATGCGCCATCAAATCTAGCAGTTGTTGGCAGATATGTTCTTTCTAGCAACATCTTTAAATATTTAAATAATCTTGCTCCAAGTGTTGGTGGGGAAGTCCAGCTTACGGATGCAATCAGGCTTATGCTTGATAATGAAAAAGTTTTAGGACACATATATGAAGGTGTACATTTTGATTGCGGATCTAGATATGGCTATGTAGATGCCATTAAGCATCTCGCCAAAGACATGTTCGATGAATAAGTTGAATATGGAAACTATTAAATGAAATTGGCATTATTGCTTTTAAGATTACTGCCTCCTGAAATATCTCACTTAGTAGCATTAAATGCTCTAAACTTTTTACATAAACTGAATCTTATTGGCCTATTTTTTCCATATACAGATTCCCCAGAATCAATTGAATTCAAAGGCTTAACCTTTAAAAATAGGCTGGGAATTGCCGCAGGGCTTGATAAAAATGGAGACTTCATAGACTCTTTGGGCGCATTGGGCTTTGGTTTTATAGAAATAGGAACAATTACACCCTTGGCCCAACCAGGAAATCCAAAACCGAGAATATTTCGTTTTCCTAGTCAGGGAGCAATTGTCAATAGGCTGGGATTCAATAATAAAGGAGTTGATTATTTGGTTGAAAAAGTAAAGCTGAGAACTTTTGAAGGCGTTCTGGGTATTAATATTGGTGCTAATAAGGAATCAGAAGGTCAACAAAGAATTGATGATTACGTGGAATGTTTTACTAAGGTCTGCCCCTTTGCAGATTATATTGCAGTTAATATTTCTTCACCGAATACCCCTAACTTAAGATCATTCCACCAAGAAGAAAATTTTTTACCATTATTTGAAGCCTTGAGTCTAGCGCGTAAAAAGATGCAATACACCAACCCTATATTGATCAAACTCTCACCCGATGAAGATGAAGGCATTATTTCTGTGATTTTATCTGCAATTCAAAAATTTGATTTTGATGGAGTAATTGCCTCTAACACCACTGTTAAAAAACATGATTTAGAACAGTCTACTGGTAAAAATCTTATTGGAGGATTGTCAGGCAAACCCCTTTTTACAAAATCTAATGATCTTTTAAAAATAGCCCATTCGCATAACCCTCGTTTGTTTAAAATTGGCGTGGGTGGCGTAGATAATAAAGAGAGCTTTAACTCAAAATTAGACTTAGGAGCTTCCTTGGTGCAAATCTATACCAGTTTTATTTATCAAGGCCCTCAGATCGTCAGGAAATTGTTGGACTAAAATTTTTTATGGAATCTTTAATTATTATTTTTGTTCTTCTTTTTTTGTTTGGAGCAATCAGTTTTTTAAAGCCATCCAAAAAAATGAAAGCTGTCAGTTTGTTAAGAATGAACGCCGCAAAAGAAGGTTTTAAAATTGGATCAACTAATGAGCTACGAAAAAAATTCAAAAATTGGAATCCTCAAGTTGCTATTTATCAAATTAAAAATTTATCAGAATATAAGAATTTACATTACGTAAAACAAGAAAATGGCCTTGAGCTATACGATCCAATTTCGGTTAAATATGAAAAAAACTTTGGAATAATAGAAAAAAAAATTTCTCAATTACCATCTTCTATACTTGAAATTATTTTTTATCAGTCCAATATAGCAATCGTCTGGAATGAAATGCTTGGTACAGAAGAGCTTCTAAAAATTAAAGAAGCTATATTAAAAATATGAACTTTTAAAACTATTTTATCCATTTATGTCAAAAACTCTCGTTATAGTCGAATCGCCTGCTAAAGCTAAGACTATTTCTAAATATTTAGGATCAGACTATATAGTTAAATCAAGTGTTGGCCATATCAGAGACCTTCCTAAGGGTAAGTCTAAAAAGCCAGCTCAAAGGAATACCATTCCTAAAGATCTTCCAGAAGATGAAAAAAGAAGATTAAAAAAGATCAATGAACGAAAGCGACTCATTAGGAGAATGGGAATCGATCCTGATAATGGATGGGTAGCAAATTATGAAATAATCCCTGAAAAAGAAAAAGTTATTAAAGAGCTAAAAACGGCTGCAAAATCTGTAGAGTCTATTTTCCTTGCAACTGACTTGGATAGGGAGGGTGAGGCAATAGCTTGGCATCTTAAAGAAGCATTGGGTGCAGATAAATTTAATTATTCTAGAGTTAGATTTAATCAAATTACTAAAGAGGCAATTTTAGAATCTTTTCAAGACCCTAAAGATATAGATGAAAGTCTTGTGGAGGCTCAGCAAGCAAGAAGATTTCTTGATAGGGTTGTTGGCTTTGAATTGTCCCCACTTTTGTGGGCAAAAATTGCCCGTAATTTATCAGCCGGAAGGGTCCAATCTGTAGCGTTAAGGCTGTTGGTGGAGAGAGAGCATAGCATTCAAAAGTTTAAGCCGGATGAGTTTTGGGAGATTTCATTTTATGCAGAGAATGACAAAAATTCTGCTATTGAATTTAATCTCAATAGAAAAAAATCTGATCCTTTGTTGCAAGCCACAGAGGCTAAAAAAATTGAGGAGCTTATTAGATCCTCAGATTTGCTTGTAAGTGAAGTCACTCAAAAGCCAGTTAAATCAAAGCCAAAACCTCCTTTTATTACATCTACATTGCAACAAGCAGCGAGTACAAAGCTAGGGTTTAATGTGAAGAGAACCATGAGAACAGCTCAAAAGCTTTATGAAAATGGCCTAATCACATACATGAGAACCGATGCCCCTGCTTTATCACCCGAATCAATTGCAGATGCAAGAATGTATATTGAAACCAACCTAGGCGACAAGTACCTGACAAATGCCCCAAGAATATATTCCTCCAGTGAAAATGCACAAGAAGCTCATGAGGCAATAAGACCTACTAATGCATCTACAAAATCTGAAGGTTTAATATCTTCCTCGGATGAAGAAAAAAGATTATATGAATTAATTTGGCAACAGTTTATTGGATCACAGTTACCTGATGCAGAATATTTGGCAACCAATGCAAAAATTCAATTAGAAGAATATATTTTTTCTGCAACTGGAAGAGAGGTTGTTTTTGATGGTTTTACAAGAATTGTTAAGTCCAAATCTGATGATCAAGATGCCAAGATTTTGCCTCCTCTTGAAATCAATCAAAAATTAAATCTTAAAGATCTTGAAAATAAACAAAAGTACACAAAACCCCCAGCTAGGTTTTCAGAAGCTGCATTAGTAAAAGAATTGGAAAAGAGAGGAATTGGGAGGCCTTCAACATATGCAAATATTATTTCTACCATACAAGATCGTGGTTACGTTGAAATTCAAAATAGAAGATTTTTTGTAAAAAAAATTGGGATGATTGTGACAGACAGATTGGTTAGTAGCTTTGATGACATCATGAATTATAGCTTTACTGCTAATTTTGAAAATGAGTTAGATAGAATTGCAAATGGTGAATTAAATTGGAAAGAGGTTTTGAATTCATATTATTCAGCTTTTCAAGACGACCTTTTATCAGCAATGGACGAAGATAATGGAATGGCGCCTAATCTTCCCACGATGACAAATATTAATTGTCCTGAATGTAAAAAAAATAATCTGACCATAAGAAATGCTAGTAACGGGGTTTTTCTTGGATGTGCCGGTTATAGCCTGCCAAGCGATGAACAATGCAAAAAAACATTGAACCTCATTTCAGGTGATGAAGCAGTTAGCGTTGATGATCAGGAGGAAGCAGAGCATTTAGTTGCAAAACGCCGTTGTCCTAAATGTGATATGAGCATGGACAATTATCTTTTAGATGAAAATCATAAATTGCATGTTTGTTCAAATAATCCTGATTGTGATGGGTTTGAAGTTGAAGAGGGCACATTTAAAATTAAAGGATATGATGGCCCAACGCTCTCTTGTCATAAGTGCGGATCTGAAATGCAGCTTAAAACTGGTAGGTTTGGTAAATATTTTGGTTGCATGAATGATAATTGTGGTGCAACCAGAGCTCTGCAAAGAAATGGAGAGCCAAAACCTATTGTTATGGAACCAATTACCACAGAGATTCCTTGCATGAAGTTCGAAGACAACTATTTACTAAGAGACAGTATGAAGGGGTTATTTTTAGCAGCTAGCAAATATCCTAAAAATAGAGAAACGCGTGCACCATCTGTTGAAGAATTTAATCAAGCAGTTACCGAAGAAGTATTGCTTGATGCCTGTAAGTATCTTGAAGACCAAGGAAAGCATACTCATCTCTTAAATGCCCCTAAGCAAGACATTGATGGAAACCCTTATATTATTAGATACAACAAAGTTGAAGACACGCATTATCTTGCCTCAGAAAAAGATGGCAAAAAAACTGGAAATACTGCTTTTCATAATGGAGATAAGTGGGTTGAAGTTTCTAAATAATTTATCCTTGATTAATCCTAATTAGTTCCTATATAAATAATGAAACCTTCCATTTATTATATGAAGGGTGTTAAAGTTTAAGAAAAAAAATATGTCTCAATATCTAGAACTAACTCAACTTCCTGACGGCACTATCGTGCTTAGAAGATCCGATGATCATGAAAATCCAATAGTTAAAATTGAGTTCTCAGGCGAATCCAAGGAGTTTTTAAATGGCACTGAGCTTACAGTTGCAAAAGAAATGATAAGAGCTGGCATAGAAAGTGTCAGCGGCAATTCAATTGATTTTGATGACTTTTTTGACAGTGAAAAAAATAGCCTAAGAAAAAAGCCAGTAGTTCTTCATTAGTGAGTTCTAATTAAACCCACGCTCTTACCCTCAACGAAAGCTTCCTGTTCTCTGAGATCCACTTCAATCGTTGAGAACTCTTTATTTGCTGGAATTAACTTAAGATTATGATCAGTTTTTTTGAAATATTTTAAAGTTACTTCATCCTCTAATCTCACCACAACCAGATCACCATTTTTAACATCTGTTGTTTTTTTGATTGCCACTAAATCATCTTCGTGGATGCCAGCTTCAATCATGCTAAGGCCCTTAACTTTCAAAAAATAGTCAAAAGTATCAGAAAACATATTTGGATCGCATGGAATTCTTTTTTCTATATTTTCCTCAGCAAGGGTAGGAGAGCCTGCAGCAACCAATCCAATAACAGGCATTTGATCTCCAATTTGTTCAAAAGATTGCTGGCTTTTAGTAATAGATATCCCTCTTGAGGAGCCACTTTGAATTGAGATATGACCTTTCTTTTCAAGAGCTCTCAGATGCATTTCAGCCGCATTAGGTGATTTAAAGCCTAACTCTTTACATATTTCAGCTCGAGTTGGTGGAAAACCAGTTTTATTGAGATAAACTTCAACACAAGTTAAAACTTTTGATTGTTGTTTTGTTAATTCTTTCATATTTATTTATACTGTATATTTTTACAGTATATAAATTTTGTTATATAACTGCAACCCTCTTAAAAATATGAACTCAAAATTAGTAATTGGAATATCATCGAGAGCACTTTTTGATTTAAGCCAAAGCCATCAAATTTTTGAAAAAAATGGCATTGAAGCCTATCGCGACCACCAAATTCAAAATGAAAACGAAATTCTTGATCCAGGTGAAGCATTTAACCTCGTAACCAAAATTTTGAAAATTAATGAACTTTACAAGGCTGCGGATAGGATAGAAGTAATATTGCTGTCAAGAAATACAGCAGACACTGGTCTAAGAGTATTTAATTCAATTGAGGCTCATAAACTAAATATAACCCGTGCCGTTTTCTGTGGCGGAGAGAGTCCTTATAAATATGTTAAAGCTTTTGGGGTGGATTTATTTTTGTCTAGTAGCAAAGATGATGTCAAGATGGCTATTGAAAATAATGTTCCATCTGCAAGAATTATTCCTTCAAAAACAAAGAAAAAAGTTAAAGGGGGCGATCTCCTTAAAATAGCTTTTGATGGTGATTCAGTTATTTTTTCCGATGAATCTGAAAAGGTTTTTGAAGAAGAGGGCCTTAAAGCTTTTTTAGATAATGAGCGCAAGAAAAAATCAATGCTAAAAGCTGGGCCATTTAAGTCATTTTTAGTCGAGCTGAATAAACTTCAGTCTGAGCTAGATTCTGCAACTAATCCAATCAGAACAGCTCTTGTAACTGCAAGATCAGCTCCCTCTCACAAGCGAGTTATCAAGACGCTTAGAAAATGGGGAGTTAGAATCGATGAATCCCTCTTTTTAGGAGGGATGAATAAGGCAGAATTTTTAAAATCATTTGAGGCAGATATCTTTTTTGATGATCAGCAACAAAATATTACAGATGCATCTGCAAAAGTAACTTCAGCCCATGTACCATTTGGCATTAAAAACAGGAATTAATTATGGATATAGTTTGCTTTGACATGGAAGGCACCCTCACTCCAGAGATATGGGAACAGGTTGCTATTGACTCGGGTATCACTGAGTTAAGTAAAACTACTAGAGATATCCCATCCTATTCTGATCTCATGGACTACAGAATTGAAATAATGAATCAACATAACCTCAAGCTTGCTGACATAATCAGCGCAACCAAGAAACTAGCATTGCTTGATGGAGCTCTTGAATTCTTAAATCAAGTGAGAAAAGAATTTCAAGTGGTTATTTTATCTGATACCTTTCATGAGATTGCATATCCATTAATGGAAAAACTGGGTTATCCTCTTCTGCTTTGTCACACCCTTAATGTAGATGCTGAGGATAATATTCTTGGCTATAAATTAAGGGATCTACAGGCAAAAAAACAAGCAATCTTAGGTTTTCAGTCTATGGGCTATAGATGTTTAGCTGCAGGAGATTCGTTCAATGATTTACAAATGTTTGAAGTCGCAGATCAAGGATTCTTTATTAATGCACCTAAAACTATATCCAGCTCAATGCCTGAGATCCCATCTTTTAATAACTATTCAAACCTCTTAAGTGCTTTAAGGAGTTTTAATTAATACTTATGGATAGTCCATTTTCACTAAATAACTTTTCTAGACCAAAGCTAGAGATGCCTGGTAATGAAAAAAAACTTTTGCTTCATAGTTGCTGCGCTCCGTGCGCCGGAGAGATCATGGAGGCTGTGGCAGCATCAGACATCCAGACAACTGTTTATTTTTATAACCCAAATATTCATCCAAAGGAGGAGTATGAGATTCGTAAGGATGAAAATAAGAGATTTTGTGACAAACTTGGATTCGATTTTGTTGATGCTGATTACGATAAAGAAAATTGGTTTGAGAGAATAAAAGGCTTAGAAAATGAACCTGAAAGAGGCAAAAGATGTACCCAATGCTTTGATATGAGGTTTGAAAGGTCTGCTCTATACGCTCATGAAAATGGTTTCAAGGTATATGGGACAACACTTGGAATTTCTCGTTGGAAAAATATGGAACAAATAAATGATTCGGGTAATAGAGCTGCGAAGCGCTATGAAGACATCTATTATTGGGATTTTAATTGGCGAAAAAAAGGTGGCTCATCACGTATGATTGAAATCTCAAAAAGAGAAGAGTTTTATCAACAAGAATACTGTGGTTGTGTATACAGCCTAAGAGATACTAATAAATGGCGCCAAGAAAATAACAAAGACCGAATTATTAGAGGGATTAAATTCTATAATTAATTTGGGAAACATACCTTTGGCAAAGTACAATACTGACCAATGAATACTCCGGGGAAAAAATTCAGACAAGCTATAGCAGATAACAATCCTTTAATGGTTGTTGGCGCAGTCAACGCTTATTGTGCAAAGATGGCTGAGAAGGCTGGTCACAAAGCGCTTTATCTTTCTGGAGCTGGAGTTGCAAATGCATCTTTTGGATTGCCAGATTTAGCCATAACAACTTTAAATGATGTGGCTGAAGACTCAAGAAGAATTACTCAAGCAACACACCTCCCTCTTTTAATTGATATTGATACTGGTTTTGGGGGCGCATTCAGCATCAGCCGGACTATTAAAGAGATGATCGCTGCCGATGTTGCAGCAGTCCACATAGAGGATCAGGTCACTCAAAAAAGGTGTGGTCATAGACCTAATAAAAGTCTTGTTGATAAAATTGAAATGAGTGATCGTATTAAAGCCGCTGTTGATGGTCGTACCGATGAAAGTTTTTTTATCATGGCAAGAACAGATTCATATGCAACCGAAGGAATGAATGGTGCGATTGATAGATGTAGAGAATACATTGCAGCAGGAGCAGACGGGTTATTTTTAGAGGCTGTATCTAGTTTAGAGGATTACAAGCAGCTAAAAGATACATTACAAGTACCTGTTCTTGCGAATATTACTGAGTTTGGAAAAACACCACTGTTTACTGCAGAGGAATTGGCATCAGTTGGAGTTGATATAATGCTATTTCCACTATCAGCTTTTAGGGCAATGAACAAAGCAGCAGAGTCTGTTTACCAAGACATCGCTATCAATGGATCGCAATCAAATTCAGTTGAAAAGATGCAAACAAGAGATGAACTGTATGAGTATTTAAACTATCATTCATTTGAGCAAAAGCTAGATGAATTATTTAAAAGGAAGGAGAATAAATAAATGGTTAAGAAGTTAGAAGGTGCCGGGCTTCGCGGTCAAGTAGCAGGTGAAACATCACTATGTACTGTTGGGCAAGAGGAAGGCCTGGCTTACAGAGGTCACAAAATTGAGACACTGGCTGAAAAAGGAACATTCGAAGAGGTTGCTTACCTTCTTCTTTACGGTAAATTACCCAATAAATCAGAGTTATCAGATTATAAATCTTTATTGAAAGGTTTAAGAGATCTCCCAGATTCTTTAAAAAAGGTTCTCAGAGAAATACCTGCATCGGCCCATCCAATGGCAGTAATGGCAACAGGATGCTCAATGCTAGGAAACCTTGAGCCAGAAGAGTCAATGGATGCGCAGATGGACTCTATTAACCGCATGGTTGCAACTATGCCATCAATCGTTACTTACTGGTATAAGTTTTCTCATGATGGCGAAGATATTAATCTTGTAAATGATGAGGACACGATGGCGGGTCATTTTTTGCATATTCTGCATGGCAAAACCCCATCAGATCTTCATAGACGAGTTATGGATGCTTCATTGGTCTTATATGCTGAGCATGAATTTAATGCATCGACTTTCACTGCTAGAGTTTGTGCTTCAACGATGTCAGATATTTTTTCATGTGTTGTTGCAGCTATAGGCTCTCTAAAGGGTCCTCTGCATGGAGGTGCTAATGAGGCCGCAATGGAAATGATTGAAAACTGGAAAACAAGAGATGAAGCAAAAGCAAATATATTGGACATGCTCGCTAATAAAGGCAAAATCATGGGCTTTGGACATGCAATCTACTCCGAAAGAGACCCAAGAAATGCTGTTATTAAAGAATTCTCAAAAGAGTTATCTCAGGAATATGGAGATGACTCCTTGTATCAAGTCTCTGAAGAGGTTGAGCAGGTCATGTGGGATGAAAAAAAATTATTTCCAAATGCAGATTTTTTTCATGCCTCAGCATATTTCTATCTAGGAATTCCAACAAAACTTTTTACTCCGATCTTTGTAATGTCACGAGTAACAGGCTGGACTGCTCACTGCATGGAGCAAAGGGCCAATAATAGAATTATTAGACCAAGCGCAGAATATACCGGTCCTGAGACCTCTGTTTGGGTTGACCTCGAAGATAGGGAGTAAATCATGTCAAACAATGTTGAACTGAATATAAGGTCAGGTCCCGATTCTTTGCTCGTAGAAATTGCAGAATATGTATCAAAGCAGGATATAAATTCGGAGCTAGCTCTTTCAACCGCTCGAAATTGTTTAATAGATACAATTGGTTGTGGGTTATTGGCATTAACCTTTCCTGCATGCACAAAAATGCTTGGTCCGATTGTTCCAGGCACAAGTGTGCCTAATGGAGTCAGGGTTCCTGGGACTAATTTTTTACTTGATCCAGTAAAAGGTGCTTTTGATATAGGCTGCATTATTAGATGGCTTGACTATAACGATACATGGTTGGCTGCTGAGTGGGGGCATCCCTCAGATAATCTTGGTGCAATTCTTTCGATAGCAGATTATGTTTCTCAAGAAAATGTTGCAGCTGGCAAAGATCCTCTAACAATGAGAGATGTTTTGGAGTGCATGATCATGGCTCACGAAATTCAAGGAGTTTTGGCTCTTACAAACAGTTTTAACAGAGTTGGTTTGGATCATGTTGTTCTTGTAAAAGTTGCATCAACAGCTGTTGTCATGAAATTGCTTGGTGGAAACACTGATCAAATCATGGATGCCGTAAGTCAAGCTTGGGTAGATGGCCAAAGTCTCAGGACATATCGTCATGCACCCAATGCTGGCTCTAGAAAAAGCTGGGCTGCCGGTGATGCAACTAGTAGAGCGGTTAGACTGGCTCTAATAACTCTTTCTGGTGAAATGGGTTATCCAAGCGTTTTATCAGCTCCAACATGGGGTTTTGAAGATGTTTCATTTAAGGGAGAAAAATTGTCTCTTAGCCAACCTTTTGGCTCATATGTGATGGAGAATGTTCTATTCAAAATTAGCTTCCCTGCAGAGTTTCATGCACAAACGGCTGTAGAGGCTGCAGTTACATTGCATCCTCAAATCAAAGATAGGCTTGATGAAATAGCTAACATAGAGGTTACTACTCATGAATCTGCAATCAGAATCATCTCTAAATCTGGGCAACTAAATAATCCAGCTGATAGGGATCACTGTTTACAATACATGATTGCAATAGGGTTAATTCATGGAGATCTTATTGCTGAACATTATGAAGATGATGTTGCTAGCGACCCAAGAGTTGATGAACTTAGAGAGAAGATGACAATCAAAGAAGATAAGCGATATACAGATGAGTACTTGGAAGCTGACAAAAGATCAATAGCAAATAAAATACAAATATTTTTTAATGATGGGTCTTCAACAGATCCTATTGAGGTCGAGTATCCAATAGGACACAAGCGTCGAAGAGAGGAGGGAATTCCTGTTTTAGAAAAGAAATTTAAGAATAATCTAGGTAAGATTTTTGATAATAAAAAAGTCGACACTATTTTATCTAAATGCCTTGATCAAGATGCACTTGAATCTATGAGCGTCTTAGATTTCCAAGAGTTATTTACCGTTGAAGAGAATTCTTTTTAAAGGCTTGTTGGAATAAACCTAAGAGCTTCTTGGCTAAATAAGAACGTTTGGTCAGAATAATGGACAGAAGACTCATTTCTAGATGATCCATAGTTATGCATACCGTAAATTGTTTTGCCATCCTCGTCTTCGGCAATAATAAAGAACAAACCATCACCTCCAGACATGTTCAAACTCTTAGTTTTTGAATTAGGTGATCCATATACAGCTCTTAAGGTATCAACCGAGCCTTGAATTGGGTAAGTTCTTGATCCTCTAGAAATGGTATTGATTAAACCCCACTGATCAGAATAGTTTCTTTGAATTTTCTGAAAAAGACTATCGCATTCTTGTTTAGCTAATTTGTATGAGGGGGTAGGCTTGCTGTTCATTTCTGAAATCCACTCTTGTGCCATAAAGCACATTCCTAGACCGGCATTGGTATTCTTTATATCAGTTTTTCTGTTCCAATTTTGCAATGCCAGTTCAAGGTTTTCGTCATATTGAGCAATTGATTCCAGATATTTATATTGTCTTGAATTCTTTGAGTATGAGTTATCAAACTTGATTTCAATAAATCGATCCAAGCTAATGCTTTCATCTGACGAGAGAATTTCATTTGCCACATATGATCTATTTGTAAGTCTCTGTTCAAAATGAATATTTTTTTTCATTGTTTTCATTTTTAGAGAATGATCTCCCATTACAGAAAATGGATTTTGATTAGTGCTTTGAATCCAGCCATTGGAGGGATTTATAAACTTAGGTAGGTCATGAACCAATTTGCTATCATCCCAGATATCATTAGAGCTTGAGCTTCTTAAAATTTGCCTTGCTTTTGGAGCATCAGTTCTGACAGGAATTCTTCCATTGTAAAAATATCCAATATTCCTATTAGAATCCATAGTCACAAAGTTAAAGCTAGGTATTTTTCTTTTGGTAAGTTGTTTCTCAAATTCATATACGTCGGTTGAGTTACCTATTTCATACCAGCCCTCTATTTCATTAAAAGAGTTCTGGTTTATATGCCTAAGAGCAAAATACCTTCCCTTCATTTCTAAAACAGGACCAAACTTTGAGTATCTAAATTTTTGCTTTGTACGTAATTTCAAAAAACCAAAAAGTTTAAATGCCAAATAATCCTCTTCAATCTCAAAAGATTCCCATTTATCATCTAGCAGATATTGATTTGAATTCTCTGGATTAATTGTCAGTTCAAATATATCCATTACATCGGGGCGATTAACGGTAGCACCCCAGCCAATATCTTTGTTAAAGCCAACGTTAATTAAAAAAGATCCTGGAAAGTTGCCACCATGACCATGCCACCCTGATTTACTCTCAATATTTAATTCATACCAACCGACCGGCCCAGACAAGGGTTGATGTGAATTAATTAGAAGGTAAGAAGCATTTGAATCTGCTTTTATTGAGTTAATGGCTATAGCATTCGATCCTGTTGGAATTGATGTTTCATCCTTTGCAGCCATCTGCGCCAAGTCTCTATCTAAGCCTGCAAAAAAAAGATGCTGAATATATGATCCGGCAAGCACATCTTCTTGAGTAATTGGGTGAAGGGAAGATTTAACTTTATCTGGATGTTCTTTTGCATAAGCGTTTACGCCATCCGCATATGCTTGAGCCATGGAAAGTATATTTTGAGAAAGTTGTTTCTTTCCAATATTCCTTACCTTCGAATGAACTTTTAATAACCTAACCAGGTAGTCGGTATCAATACTATCAAGACCATTATAAATTGCATTTTGACCTCGATACAAAGGCATCAATTCCACAAGATCCTCGTATGCATCTTCTGCATGAACCAGACCTATTCCATACGCAACATCTTGATCAGTTTGACCTTTGATATATGGAACTCCCCAAAAATCTCTATCAATGTAAACATCGTATTGATTGCTAATTTCAAAAGTTGAATTCTGTTCAAGCGTTGAGCAAGAACCCAAGACAAGGCTTAAGATAGTAAAGAGCAAACAAGCACTTGAAATTTTTTTTATCATCACAAATATATTGTAATAGTTTCTGATATAAATATTTCTTAATCATGCAAAAAAATATCTTGGTAATAGGTGGCAATTCTTTAATTGGTCAGGAGGTAATAAAGCTATCCAATTCAAAAGGTGATAACGTTATTGCAACTTCGAGATCGACAATAGATCTACCTTTAGAGAATTTCATTCAATTAGATCCAAATGAAGATTTGTCTAGCCTAGATGCTTTACCAGACTCAATCGATGCATTGCTTTATTGTCCAGGTTCTATTTCACTTAAATCAATTCAAAGAATGGATATTTCTGATATGAGGGAAGATTTTAGGATTAATGTTGAGGGCGCTTTTAACATCATAAAAAAAGTTCTACCTAATCTTAAAAAAGACGAGGGAGCCTCAGTTGTTTTCATCTCTTCTGTAGCTGCCAAGAGTGGAATGACATTTCATTCTTCCATTGCAGCATCAAAGGCTGCCCTAGAGGGCTTTGCTAGAAGCCTTGCTTCTGAGCTTGCACCCAGAGTAGCTGTAAATTGCGTTGCTCCATCCTTAACCAATACCCCAATGGCTGAACATCTTCTTAATAATGAAAAAAAATTACAATCCTCCGAAGAAAGACATCCACTCAATACCATTGGAGATCCAGCTAAGGTTGCTAAGGTCATATATAACCTTTTTTCTGCTAAAGAAGATTGGATTACCGGTCAAACAATTAGTATTGATGGCGGACTATCAAGCCTTAGATAGGCTCTATTAAACTTTTTAGTCTATAATTCTGCGTATGTCAGGCAATACATTTGGAAAATTATTTCAAGTTACAACATATGGAGAAAGCCATGGGAAGGCGCTCGGATGCATAATAGATGGTTGTCCGCCCCAATTAGAAATTTCAACTGATGACATTCAATCTGAACTGAATCGCAGAAAACCGGGTCAGTCTGATGTAACCACACAAAGAAAAGAGGATGATTTGGTAGAAATTTTGTCAGGTGTATTTGAAGGAAAGACCTTGGGAACTCCAATTAGTTTAATTGTTTATAATCAAGATCAAAGATCAAAAGATTACTCGAATATTAAAGATGTTTTTCGTCCTAATCATGCTGATATAACCTATCAAGCTAAATATGGTCATCGAGATTATAGAGGCGGTGGTCGATCAAGCGCAAGAGAAACAGCGATGAGAGTAGCAGCTGGCGCAATAGCTAAAAAATATCTTAACTTGCACGACATTCATGTAAATGGTTATGTGAATCAAATTGGCTCTATTTCAGCAGATAAGATTAATTTATCAAATGCCAATTCTAACAAGTATTTTTTTGCAGATGATTCTAAATTGGAAGACTTAGATGTTCTGTTTGCGGATTTGATTGCAGAAGGTAATTCAGTAGGAGCAAAACTTGGTGTAAGAGTAACCAATTGCCCAATTGGTCTAGGTGAACCTGTTTTTGACAAGTTTGATGCAGATTTAGCAAAAGCTATTATGAGTATTAATGCTGTGAAATCTGTCAGTATTGGAAATACTCATAATATGTTGGATCTTAAAGGTTCTGAGGTCCGAGACGAAATGACAACAGATGGTTTTAAATCAAATAATGCTGGGGGGATCTTGGGCGGAATTACAAATGGTGACTTGATAGAGCTTGAGTTCATTATCAAGCCAACATCTAGCATTAAATCAAAAGGCCAAACAATTAATGCTAGCGGCGAAGAAGTTGAAGTTGAAGTAACTGGCAGGCATGATCCTTGTGTTGGAATTAGAGCGGTTCCTATAGCTGAGGCAATGGTCAATTTGGTTGTTATGGATCATTTATTGCGAAATGAAGCTCAGTGTGGAATGGTTGATCAATCTACTCCATTTAATAAATAGGATGTCTGCCACTTTATATGACAAGCTCTGGAATGAGCATCTAGTTCAAACTGACGATACTAATGAGTCATTAATTTATATTGATAGGCACTACCTTCATGAGGTGACTTCACCACAAGCCTTCGAGGGTCTAAGGCATAAAAAATTAAAACCATGGCGATTGGATGCAAATGTGGCCACTCCTGACCATAATGTTCCTACTGATCGAGGTAATGGTTTTGATGCTGCATCAATCAAAGATGAGGTGGCCAAAATTCAGGTAGTTGAACTTGATAAAAACTGCAACAGTTTTGGGATCCATCAATTTGATATAACTTCAAATAAACAAGGTATTGTTCATGTAATGGGCCCAGAGCTGGGATATACATTGCCAGGCATGACAATTGTGTGTGGCGATTCTCATACATCAACTCATGGAGCATTTGGATGTTTAGCCATGGGCATAGGAACTTCTGAAGTTGAGCATGTGTTAGCCACTCAATGTTTAAAAATTACTAAGTTAAAAAACATGCAAGTTAATTTTAATGGCATACCTCAAAAAGGAGTGACCTCAAAAGACATTGTTTTGCATTTAATTAAATTAATCGGAACTGCCGGAGGCACTGGCCATGCTATAGAGTTTTCAGGCTCATATATCTCGTCCGCATCAATGGAATCTAGAATGACAATCTGCAATATGGCTATTGAGGCTGGAGCAAAGGTTGGTCTTACAGGGGTTGATTCAACTACTCTTGATTATGTTAAAAATCACTCTAATCTATCAGATTCAATGTTTAGTAAAGCCAGCAAGTATTGGCAGACTTTAAAATCAGACCCTGATGCAAATTTTGATAAATCTATCAATATTGATGTGTCTGAAATTAAACCACAAGTTACCTGGGGTACTTCACCTGAAATGACAATAGATTTTGATGCCGATATTCCTACTCAAGAGAATGTTGATGAAGCAAGTCATGAAAACCTATTGCTTGCAAAAACTTATATGGGTCTCGATGAATCAAAAACCCTTCAGGATTTAAGTTTTGATAGGATTTTTATTGGTTCTTGCACTAACTCAAGGATTGAAGATCTGCGTGACGCTGCCTCAGTCATACAAGGAAAGAAAGTTTCAAAAGATATTACTGAAGCCATTGTGGTGCCTGGTTCGGGCATGGTGAAAGCTCAAGCAGAAGAAGAGGGCTTAGACAAAATTTTTGTTGATGCAGGTTTTTTATGGCGTGATCCAGGTTGTTCAATGTGTTTAGGCATGAATCCTGACCAGCTAAAGCCTTATGAGCGTTGCGCATCAACCTCGAATAGGAACTTTGAAGGCAGGCAAGGAAATCTTGGCAGAACTCATTTGATGAGCCCACTGATGGCTGCATTAACAGCGATAAACGGCAAAATAATAGATCCATCTTCATCATGACTAATTCACTTATCATAGGCATCGTAGCAACTTTTGATAGGGATAATATTGATACTGATCAAATTATTCCAACTGAGTATCTCAAATCCATAAAAAAATTTGGTTTTGGAGATTTTCTATTTGATGGCTGGAGATATTTAGATGCAGGGAGGCTAGATATGACCTCAGATGATCGATCTAAAAATCATGATTTCATCTTAAATAAAGAACCATTTACTAATTCTGCAATCCTATTAACTAGAGATAATTTTGGTTGTGGCTCAAGCAGAGAACATGCAGTATGGGCTCTAAGAGATTTTGGTTTTAAAGCAGTAATAGCAAGCTCGTTTGGAGATATTTTTTACAACAACTGTTTTAAAAACTCAGTTCTTCCAATTGTGCTGACCAAAAAGGAAATTAACCATTTATTTGAAATTTGTAGCACTTCACCGACTAGTTTTGAAATTGATTTGGTGAAAAAAAATATTAAATTTGATGGCGAATCTTCTTATTCATTTAATGTAAAGGACAGCCTGCTTGATCGCATTATTAATAATTTAGATGATGTAGATATTACTTTAAAACATAAACATCATATTGAAGCTTTCGAGAAAATAAGAAGAAATAATAGACCCTGGCTTTTTGACTACAACAATTGAGTGCAAAAATGACAAAAAAAATATTAATTCTTCCTGGAGATGGGATAGGTAAAGAAGTAACTTCTTCAATGAATGAAGTTTTGCAATATCTTATCGATGAGCAAAATTTAGATTTTCAGTTATCTGAAAGAAAAGTTGGCGGTTCGTCTTTCGATGAGTTTGGTACACCCTTGACTGAAGAAACATTGGATATGGCAAAGAACTCAGATGCAATTTTATTTGGCGCTGTTGGTGGGCCCCAGTGGGATAATCTTGATTGGGACCTACGACCAGAACAAGCTTTATTGGGGTTGCGCAAATCTCTTGGCCTGTTTGCTAATTTAAGACCTGCTTTTTTATTTAATGAGCTTTCATCTGCATCCCCACTGAAAAATCATATTATTGAAAATTTAGATATTCTCATAGTCAGGGAGTTAACAGGCGGAGTTTATTTTGGAGAGCCAAGAGGAATTGTCGAAAATGAAACTCCTAAGTATGGTTTTAATACAATGATCTATAACGAAGATGAGATTAGAAGAATCGCCAAGGTCGCTTTCGAAGCTGCAATGAATAGAGACAAAAAATTATGTTCTGTTGAAAAAGCCAATGTTCTAGAAGTTTCAAAATTTTGGAGAAGTGTAGTCACCGAAATGAGTGCCGAGTACCCTGAGGTCGAGCTTTCACATCAGCTT
>Ga0181555_1001400_pt1 | contig 21420 bp, 19 predicted proteins | sample 011ome_15_FD_145601 | JGI IMG/M metagenome (GOLD analysis project Ga0181555, IMG submission 145601) | Coastal salt marsh microbial communities from the Groves Creek Marsh, Skidaway Island, Georgia - 011504AT metaG (spades assembly) | ecosystem: Environmental > Aquatic > Marine > Intertidal zone...
TTTAATTTTTTTCTATTTTTTTTATATTTTTTTTCTTATTTTTTTTTTTTTAATTATTTAATTTTTATAATTTTAATTTTTTTTTTATTTTTTTTTTTTAATACAAGAGCTGTATCTAAAACAGTATCCAATCCATTAGCAGCACCGTGAGTACCAGCAAAAACTGCCAAAAAATTATCTTTGTTAATACTTTTATTTTTTGCTGATAAAGCTTTTTCAGAAAAAATATTTAGATCAGAACCATTAGAAATTAAATTAATTTTTTTTTCTTTTATTCCTTTTTTAATAATACCCTCTTTAATACCAGGTGATAAAGCGATTAATTTGTTTGCAGATCGGTAACATATTAATTCCAAAATATTCATCAATCCTAATATTATTGGATTTTTTATTATTTGCATTGCTCTGGGTAATTCTGGCCAAAGATCACGTATCTCAAAAATAAACGGTTTTTTTTTAAAAAGTCGTGCGAATATTCCCGGTATTCCTGTTGTTAAAGGAGTTGAGGTGGCAAAAACAATATCGAAAGGTTCGCGAAAAATTATACCAATTGAAAATAAAGTAAATTTAATAAAAACTTTTATCCTTTCATAATAACTTAAATTATTACTATAATTTAAATTAAATTCAATAACATCAATATTATCTACCATTCCTCTTCTACAGTTTTTAATAAATGGTTTGTTTAAACCAGTATTGCCATTCGTAAAACTAGAACATACCATAGTTACATTATATCCAGCTTTTATTAGTGCTTGAGCCATAGCATATGATCGTGTTCCACCAGTACCTTTGGGTGTTTGAAAATATTGATGAAAATACAAAACACGCATGATTAGAAAGTAAATTTTGTAATTAATATTGAGGGTTTTTTTACCTTAACAAAAATCAAGGGATCTTTATTTTTTTGCTGATAATGAAGTGATTCAAAAGTTGAACCCATGTTTGGAATTGTAGGCATATCATTAATTTTTATTGATATTGAGTAATTTTTATAACTATAAGTTTGTTCATTAATTTGCCAGTCTCCATTAATTAAGCGCCAACGCAGACATGCTTCTTTAAAATTACCACTTATTTTATCCAAACAAATTAACTCATTTTCATTTAAAATTATTTTTCGCTGGTGTGAGTTATTAAAGTTATCACTGTAGGAAGCCGAAACACTTAAATAATTATCATTTTTTTTAATTGATTTAATCTGATTTGATTTAAGCCAATCTCCAAATAAAAACCTGCTAATATGTGGCATCTGATTTCGTTTATCAAATTCAATAGTATTATGTGCCGCTGTACTCATAAACCAATTGGTAAGAGTGGAATTATAACTAAATGTGCCTCCATCTTTTAATAAATTTTTACCATTTACCCAAAGATCAACATGTAAAGCATCTGATTGACTTGGGCGGAACTGAAATTGAGGATAGTTTAGGACTGCAACGGACTTTTGATTTCGTAGTACATGATATCCACCTTTATCAAAAGTGATACTTCCAATTTTTTTTTTATAATTACCTTTTTTTATATTTAACCAATATAAAGGTTCATTCCACAATCCATCTCCAAATGCATCAACATTCATAAATAATGATGCTGCTAATTGGACTGAGGGTCTATAGTCGCTATAATTTGTCCTTGAAAGTTGTAAAATTTGAGATCCGTCATTGGCTCCAATATTAGGAACTTTTCCATTTTGATCAATTATAAATGTCCAAAGACATTCTGTTGCTACTTTTAATTTTTTAATAAATTTTTCTGAAAATGGTTCTAAACCCCTATGGTTTCTCCATGCTTCAATAAATGAACATATATCAAGCATGAAACGATGATAATTTAATGAATATTGACTAAATGTGCCATCTGACGCAATCAATTTAGAAATATGATTTTCCAATAATTTCCTACCTTTATATGTCCAGTATTTTGCTCTTTTATCAAAATTTGAAAGAAAACTTCCTCCAATAAAAAGTGCTGCAGCTTCAGATATGGCATGATTATTTTGTTGAGCAATGCCATAAGATAAAGTTTTTTCTATTCGTTTTAGATGTGACTTGATAATTTCTTTAAGTCCGTTTTCTGGATTATAATCTTGTCCCAATATCCATGATGTTATTACTAAATTTATTAATCTTATTGAGCACTCCTGAGCACATTTCCAATTAGGACCTTTATAAGGAGGGTTTGCTTGGACCCAATTTTCAAGCCAATGATTCAATTTTAAAATTGATAACTTATTACCATTTGCTATTTGAGTACTAAAAGCAATAACCCAATTAAACCTAGATAATTCCCAAACACACTTTATATCATCATTACCAAAATCTGGGATATTCCACCAATTTTTCTGTGTATTATTAATTTGATTTTGAGAAAAAGGATTTTGAAACCAGTCAGGAGGGCCATCTAAATTTGGTTTACTATACCATCCAAAAAAATGTATTGAATTATCCCAATCATTAATCTCTTGCGGTGTTTTTCCCTGTCGTTCAGAGGCTCGAAAAAATGATTTTGATGATATGGTTGATTTTATATACTGAACAGGATGAAGTCTAAATTTCAGACCTAAACGATAAAAAAATACCCTAATAAGATTTATAATTCTAAGACGCAAATAGGTTCTTAATTTTATTATCCATTTTATATCTTGATTCAAAAAATTTAGTCCTTCTAGATATTAGTATTAATAAAATTTAATTATCAGTCTAAAACACCACAAAAATCAAGTGCCCCAAATTTTACTAATTTTTTTTTAATTTCAGTTTGTAAAAATTCAGAATGTTTAACTAATATACATATAATATCTGCTTGTTCAATTGCATCAGAAAGATTTAATAACAATAATTTTTTATATGACTTGATATTAGGTTCCACAATTTTAATTTCAAATCCTTCTGCTAATAAATTTTCAACAACTTCAAGTGCCTTCGACTCTCTTAAATCTTGAACATCTGGTTTATATGTTAGGCCTAAACATACTATTTTTGCTTTAACATTAAACTTATTTGTAAATTTAGTAGAGGCATCTTTAATCTTATCTATAACCCATTTAGTTTTTAAATTATTAACTTCACGAGCCGAACGAATTAATTTTGTATTTTTTTCGTCATTAGATACAATAAACCATGGGTCTACAGCAATACAATGACCTCCAACACCTGTTCCAGGTTCTAGAATATTTACTCGAGGATGTTTGTTAGCTAATCTAATTAAATCTTTTACATTAATTCCAAGCTTATCACAAATCATTGATATTTCATTAGCATAGGCAATATTTACATCTCTAAAACTATTCTCAACCAGTTTGCACATCTCAGCTGTCTTTGGGTTTGTCTCATAAATATTTCCGTCAACAAATTGCCGATAAAAATCGACAACTTTTTTTACTGCTATTTTTGTAATTCCACCTATGATTCGATCATTTTCAACAAATTCTTTCACAATTTTTCCAGGAAGAACTCTTTCAGGACAATAGGCTACATGAACATTTTTTAGATTTGCACCATAGTATATTAATGTTTGCATTATTTTATCAATCGTACCTACTGGCGAAGTTGATTCTAAAATTATTATATCACCTGATTTAATAAATGGAGCGATACTTCTAGTGGCTAACAATACATGATCTAAGTTTGGTTGTGGTATATTACTATTATTTCTAAGAAGTGGTGTAGGAACGCAAATCATATAAATATCAGCTAGTTGAATAGTATCAAAAGCTTTCAATGTACCTGCTGAAGTTGTAGATTTTACTAGGGCACATAAATCTTTTTCATTAATATGGCTTTCACCTTTATTTATGGTTGATACAACTTCTTTATTAACATCAATACCAGCAACTATAAAACCTCTGTGAGCAAGAATTGCAGCAGTTGGTAACCCGATATAACCAAGACCAATCACACATACAGTTTTCTTTTTCATGATTTAATTTTATCAAATCTTGAGTAAAACATCTACTATACGTTTACAAGCTAATCCATCTCCATAAGGATTGTGTGCACGAGACATCTTTTGATAATGTTTTTTATCATTTAACAATCGCGATACTCCTTTTACAATTCTTTTTTGCTTTGAGCCAACAATCTCAACAGTGCCAGCTTCAATTGCCTCAGGTCTTTCGGTTGTTTCGCGCATTACTAATACTGGCTTACCTAGACTTGGAGCTTCCTCCTGAATACCTCCACTGTCTGTTAAGACCATATATGAGTGTTTTAATAAAAAAATAAAAGATTCGTATTCCAAAGGTTTGATTAGATGAATATTTTTAATTCCTTTTAGAATTCTATTAACTGGCTTGTTTATATTTGGATTAAGATGAACTGGATACACAAAATGTATTTTTGGATATTCTATCGCAAGTTCTTTTAAAGCTGAACATATTTCTAAAAAACCTTCACCAAAATTTTCTCTTCTATGTGCAGTAACTAATACAAATTTTTTAGTTTTCCAATTAAACAATAGGATGTTATCAAGAATATCATTTATTTTTTTTTGACGATCTTTATCATTATCAATTAGTCTTAAAATCCAATGTAGAGCATCTATTACAGTATTTCCAGTAACTGATATTGTAGATTTTTTAATACCTTCTTTTAATAAATTTTTTTGAGATAAAGGCGTTGGTGCAAAATGAAACTTGGTTATTTTTCCTGTTATCTGACGATTAAATTCCTCTGGAAAAGGAGCATTTAAATTATATGTTCTCAAACCAGCCTCAACATGTCCAACTTGTATTGATAAATAAAATGCAGCCATTGATGTTGCTAAAGTTGTAGTTGTGTCCCCATGAACTAATACTATATCAGGTTGATATTTGGTAAATACTTTTTGCATTTCATTTAAAATTAATGACGTTAGATTTGACAAGTTTTGATCTTTTTTCATTAAATTCAAATCTATATCTGTTTTAATATTAAAAATATCTAGAACCTGATCTAACATTTCCCTGTGTTGTGACGTTACACAAACTTTTAATTCAAACTTATCTGGTTCAGCTTTTAAAGCATGTACAAGAGGTGCCATCTTAATAGCTTCAGGACGTGTTCCAAAAACTAACATAATTTTTTTTTTTCTCATTCTAACTTTCCTATAAAAATTATACTCCTGAGTGCTGTCTTTTATCAAGAGATACTTTTAATCATCTAGAGTCTAAATTTTTTCTAAACTCAGAAGATGATAATTTGTTTCAATATATGGTTCATCTAATTTTATAATTAAATTAACTTGTTTACTATTTGGCATTTTTACTTTCCTAGAATTATCATTATTATTTGTTATAACTAAAGATTGATGAAAATATCAAAAAACAATAATCTATTGGTTTAAAAGTTCTATAGAAATTCTACTGACTTCAAAAATCTCTTCAATTGGAATTGGAAATTTACTGCCCTTAGAAATTGCATCAATAAATGCTTTGACACAAGCTTTTTGACCTTTGTCCTGTTGCCATAAATTCATCTTTTTAAATCTGGGCCAACCAAAGCCAATTAATTTTCGATAATTATCTAACTGCAAAACTCCACCTTGTGCAAAAACCTCTAATCTCTCTTTGGGAAAAGATTTAGAACCGTTAGCATAATAATGAATTGTACCAATAGATCCATCTTCGAAACTTAACTGAATATTAGCAGTATCTTTTGTTAAACTATCCATATATTGAATTTGGTGGTCAGTAATAGTTTTGCCTACTAAAAACCTCAGCAAATCTATAAAGTGACATGCTTCACCAATAATTCTGCCTCCTCCAACTTCTAAATCCTGTGTCCAGTGATCGCCAGAAATTGTACCAGAATTTATGGTCATAACAATTGCCTTTGGGCCAATTACATCATTTAATAACATTTTCATTTTTTGTACTTGTGGAGCAAATCGACGATTAAAACCAACCATCAAAACATTTGAGTGTGAATAATTTTTTTCAATCTCAACTAATTCCTCTAATGTTAAACACAATGGTTTCTCAACGAAGACATGTTTATTGGCTTTCAATGAATTTATAACAAATTTAGCATGATTGTTATGTCGTGTCACAATCACAATAGCCTCTGTTTTATCATCTTTGAATAAACGATCACTATCAGTTATATTTTCAGCAAAACCATACTTTCGTCCAGCATGAAGACTACTAATTCCTTTATTGGAAACTACACTGTGTAAATCTGCACCAGCAGATTTAAATGCTGGAATTAATTTCGATATCGCATAATTTCCAGATCCTAAAAAACTCACACTTACTTTTTTATCAGTTTTATTTTTTTTTAAATTTTCATTATTATGAAGTGAAATTTTCCTTGAAGCTTCATTTATCTCAACTCCTGGATAAGTAAGTAATATTCCTAATGCAGAATAAGATTCACCAATAAGTTCATAGGCTTTTTTAGCTTCAGTTATATCAAACTTATGGGATATTAATGGTTTAACATCTAGAGCCCCTGTATCCATCATATCTAATACAGCTTCAAAATTACGTTGTTCAGTCCAGCGCACAAAACCTACTGGGTAGTCTTGACCTTTATCTTCATAATTTTTATCATACCTACCTGGTCCATAAGAAGCAGAAACTTGAAATGTTAACTCTTTTTTAAAAAAATCATCTCTTGATAACTTTAGTCCGGTGTTACCAACTAAAACTATACGTCCACGTTTTCTACACATTTGAGCTGCTTGGTGAACTGGTTCATTACTTTTTGTTGAGGCTGTAATTATTGCAGCATCGGCTCCTCTTCCTCTAGAAAAAATATTACTTTTTATTAATGCATCATTTTTATTTAAGTCAACTACCTCAGCTCCAAATTTCTTAGCAAGTGAGAGTTTGTCTTGATCAAAGTCTAAACCTAAAACTCTACAGCCGTTTGCTTTTAATATCTGTACTGTCATTAAACCAACTAAACCAAGACCTATAACCACAACACTTTCACCTAAAGTTGGCTTTACTAAACGAATTCCTTGAAGGGCTACCGCACCAATCACCGTAAAAGATGCCTCTTCATCTGATACAGAAGTTGGTACTTTAGCGCAAAGATTTATTGGAACACTAACAACTTCTGCATGATTTCCGTTAGAGACAATTCTGTCACCTTTAAAAAAATTGGTTACACCATTGCCTAACTCGCATACAGTACCAACATTACAATAACCTAATGGTAAAGGTTGATCTAGTTTATTAAATACCGCATCCAATGTTGGTTTGAAACCATCTGTAGAAATTTTATCAAGAACCATTTTTACTTTGTCTGGTTGTTGACTAGCCTTTTTAATCCATCCTGCCTTACCAAATTCAACCAACATCTTCTCAGTGCCAGATGAAATTAAAGTTTTAGAAGTTTTAATTAATAATGAACCAGAAGAAACATTTGGCACGGGCACCTCAGCAACTTCTATAATGCCAGTTTTTAAAGATTGAATAACTTGTTTCATGCAAAAATTTTTATCTTTTCCTAAAACACTTGTAACCTATCACATAATAGGATGATTACATTTTTTTCTTCTCATTAAACAATTTAATTTTTTCCATTTTAGAGGGGTAATTAATAAGCACTGCCTTAAACTTTCCCTTAAAAACAAACATACTGCCCGCTCCAACACCTATAATACCAAACTCTTTGATTAGTCTCACTATATCTTCTTTTGACCCACATCCACCAAGAGCTGTTACGGGGATTGATACTTTCTTTTTAACCAATGTTATTAAATCTAAATCATAACCTTTCATTAATCCATCATTGTCAATTGAATTCAGAATTATTTCACCTGCACCTCTTTTTTCTATCTCCAATATCCAAGAAATTAAATCAATTTTATAAATTTTTTTACCATTTTGAACATAAATATCATAATCATTAGTAAATTTTCTTTTTTTACAATCAATACTTACTACAATGCTTTGACTACCAACTAAAGCAGCTGCTTTATTTATAATATCTGGGTTGGCTAATGCAGATGAATTAATAGAAACCTTTTCAACTCCAAGAGATATGATTTTTTGAATTTCTTCAACAGAGGTAATGCCACCACCATAACATAATGGCATCCTACATTCTGAAGCCCAATTCTTTATAGATAGTAAATCAGGGCTTTTATTATTTAAAGTTGCATCAATATCTAGAATGATTAACTCATCTACCTCTTTTTCATTGAAAATCTTTACTGCATTTAAAGGATCTCCAACATATATAGGATTTTCAAATTTAATTGTTTTTACCAAACCTTTATTATGTACAAGAAGAACTGGGATAATTCTAGGTGATAGCATTAATATAGCTCAGCAAAATTTTTTAGTAAGCTCATTCCATTATAATGACTTTTTTCAGGATGACACTGTATTCCAAATACATTCTCATGATTGATTATACATGGAAAATCAATTCCATAATTAATATTTGCTATTACGTCATCTAAATTTTGGCATTGGAGATAATATGAATGAAGAAAATAAAACCTTTTATCAATATCTATATTAGCAATCAAAGAAATTTTTTTTTGTATTTTAATATCATTCCAGCCCATATGTGGTAATGGTAAATCTTTATTGTTAAGAATTAATCGCTTTACTTTTCCATCTATCCATCCTAAACCAGGCAAAACTCCTTCATCACTTTTTAAAGCCATTATTTGCATACCAACACAAATTCCAATAACTGGAATTTTTTTTTTAAGAACTAATTCATCTAAATAATTTCGTAAGCCACTGGAATTAAGTTTATTCATAGCCTGATCAAAACTACCAACGCCAGGTAAAATTAATTTACTAGCTTTTTTTAACTTACCAATAGTGGAAGCAAGCTGGACGTCAATATCAAGTCTCTTGTAAACATTTATAAAAGCACTTAAATTTCCTAATCCGTAATCAATTATTGTGATCATCTTTTAATTGATTTCTCTATTCCAAAAAATTTCAAAACTCTTGCTCCAAAATTAAATAATATTTCTTGATTTGGATAATCTTTATGGGTTTTATTAGGTTGATCAAAATATTTTTGTAGTTCATTGATGCTAATTCCTAATTTATTTGCAACATATTGAAACTCATGTTTAGCTTCATTTTCACAAATTGCTGGAAATGCTAACTTTTCTAGAGCTTCTTTTCTAGACATTTGTTTAGTTAATATCAGGCTTGAATATTGAACTTTCCTTGTATCATAACCAAATTTTTTTGGAAGCCAATATCCTTCATAAAATTTTGTAAATCTACTCTCAAAATGTTTTTGGGGATAGGGTTGCCAACCATATTCTTCTTCCAGAAATTGCATGGCTTTTTTTTTGTTGTAAGGTATGTAATTTAGCGGTTTTACTACCTGAACTCTTTTTATATAATGAAGATAAAACTTATGATTTAAAACACTACTAAATGGATAAGTCTTAAGCGGATTTTCACAAAAATTTTTTTTTACTGAATTTATCTGCCTCATATCAGTACCATAATAAATCCATTCTTTTGGATTACGAACAACCTCAGTAGAAATATTTCCTCCATTCATAATGTATTTAATCTTATGTTTGTTGGCAAATTTATATAAAGACGAGACAAAAGCATGATCTTGAGGGGTGTCAATATTAGGTAGACCTGATTTTATATAAGCTAACTGAAAAGCTTTCATTTCCTCCCAATTTATTACTTCCGTGTACAAATCAAGGTTTAACTTGTCTATCATCGAATTAATATTGTTAACAGCTACTTCTGAATTCCAACCTCCATCAACATGAAATACTAAAGGCCGTAATCCGAAATTTTTAACCAATATATGCAATAAGTATGAGCTATCTGCACCACCACTCATTCCAATAATAGAGTCAAACTCATTGTCTTTTCCAGATAATTTAATTTTATCTATAATTGAATTTATTTTTTTTTTTCCTCTCTGATCAGTATGCCAGAAAGGTTCAATATTCTTATAAAAATCATTACAATGATCACACATTCCCCTATGATCAAATTTTATTTGACTATCACTTTCATCCATTACACAGTTTGAGCAAATTTTTAGCTTTTTCATAAATATCTTTTAAAAAAAATATTAAATTTTTTTGTTTTGATACTATTGCTATAATTATTAAGAATAAAGTCTCTTAATTTTTTTTTATTATTTGATGAAGAATTAAAAAAATTTTTAAAAGCTAAGTAAATTGAACCAGAGTCTAATTTAGAATAAATCACACTCTTACCATATATTTTTCTTATACTACCTCTATCACTTGTCAAGCATGGTGTTCCACATGCCATACTTTCTCCTATACTTAACCCAAAAGTCTCGGTCAAAGAAACATTGTAATATAAAAAAGATTCTTGATAATATTTTTTTATATTTTTATTGTCTACATCTAGCTTTATATTTACGCGTTCGTTTAATCCTAAATAAACTACTAAATCAGTTACTTTTTTAATTTGATTTCCTGACTTGCCAATAATGAGTAGTTTAATTTTTTTATTTATTTTTGAGAATTTTTTAAATGCTTCCAATAAATTAAAAATATTTTTTATTCTTAGAGAATATTTATCAAAAGTACATATAGCTAAAATATATTTTTTTTTTATGTTTTTGTTGATTGTAAATATGTTTGTATCAATTGAGTTATAAAACACTTTTATTTTTTGTTTTTCTATAGATTTTGGAATATTCTTTTTTATTAAATCACTTACACAAAAAATCTCATCACATAAATGTAACGACAAGAGAAATAAATATTTTTTAATAAAAATAAATTTTGTATCTATAGATAGTTTTTTTAACTTTTTTTTATTGAATAAATAAACCTCATTACCTCCAACAACCAATATAACTTTTTTATTAAACAATTTTGAAAGTAAAGTGACATGGAATGACCTAAGAACCCACCAAATATAAATAACTTTTTTTTCTTTAAAAAAAAAATTTTTTAAAGAAAAATAATTCAATTTATTTTTAAAAATTGATTTTAAAATTTTATAATCATTTAATACATAACCTTCGTATTTCATTGTTTTTTTAGATGCTGTGTAAAATAATAAACTCATTTAAATTTTAAAATTTTAAAGATTAGTAATACCACAAAAAAATCATTTTATATTGTAACGATAGGCAATTTTTGAAAGAAAGTATGAAATAACAAATATAGAAATAAAACTTACCCCCGGTGTTGTAACATTTTGAACAACCAATACACAATTCCAAAACAAAAAAATTTCAAAATTTTTTTGTTTTAAAAATTTGTATATTAATGAAAGATACATTGAAATTAAAATTAATCCCAATAAACCAAATCGAGTTAAATAAAAAATAAAAATATTATGATTTGAAACATTAAGATCAATTGAATTGTGGATTTTAATTGGATCAATTCCAAACATGATATTTCCATCTAAATAAGCTTTTAATTCATCTCCCCAAATAATTAGTCTTTGTCCATCTCTAATTCTTGTAATTTGGTTTGTTTCTTGGTCCATCACTACCATTCTCGCAACAAACCAATCATAGTTAATTACAAAAAGATAGTAAATTCCCAACCCAACAAAAATAAATAAAACTAAATAACTAAATTTTAATCTAATTTTAGTTAACAATAATAAATAAGGTATAAAAAATAAAATTGTCCATTTATTAAAAGAAATAGATAACATTAAAATTAACAGAAAATTTAAATATAAAATGTAATATTTTTTATCTTTATATTCACTCATCAAATAAAAAATACTTAAATAAACTAAAAACTTTTTTAAAGTTGTAAAAAAGAAAAAATTAGTGAGAAAAACATTATGAAATTGTAGGTTTAAATAAAAATAATTAATTAGAGTTAGAAGAATATAAAAACTAAGAATTATTATTAAAATAAATCTATCATTTATTTTTGATACAAAAGTATTTTTAAATAAATAATAATAAGTGAGAATCATACAAATTGACATCATTTCAATGTAATTTTGCAATATTACTTCTCTAAATTGGTCTCTAAAAAATAAGTGATAAAATATTATAATGTAAATAATCAAACAAAATAAATTTAATACTTTGTTTTTTGGAAATAAAATAATTGTTGCAACAATGTTACAAAATATTGTTAAATAAATTAAAGGATAACTAATCATATTTATTCATATTATTAATAAAATTTTGCGTAAATTTTTTTACTGAATTATTGTTTTTAAAAATTATATTTTTTTATTATATATTAATAAAATTTTTTTCTCAAAATCAGTATTAATCTTCTTTAATATAAAGTAATAACTTTTTTTAAACTTATATTTTTTAAGCATTGTTGAAAAGGCTTTATCAAATGAACTTTCATTGCCATATTCAAATACTGCACCATTTTTATTTAATTCAATAAATTGTTTTCCATCACAAAAATTTGAACAAATAACAAAAATATTTGATATAATTGCTTCTATTACTGATCTGGAGAAATGCAATCTATCATGATTTATAATAGTAAAATTATATTGATTTTTATAAATTTTATTTAAATTGTATTCTAATTTTTTATTGTAAATTTTTGAATTTTTAAATTTTGTAATCGCTTTCAAACACTTGGAGCTATAAGTAATATCAAAAAAATGTTTTTCAAAAAAATTAATAATTTTATTAAGTAAATTTTGCTCTTTAGTAAAATCTCCACCATACCAATAAATCTGCATCTTTAAATAATCATATTTTAATAAATATTTGAAAATTTTTAATGGATCTTTTACTCTGCTTACTGCACCCAGCAATAAAACTTTTAATTTTTTTTCTCTTAAAAAATTTTTTTTTTTTGAAATATTAGAAATTTGATATGGATTATAAATAACATCACCAAATTTATTGCTAAACCAATTGATTTGAGAACTTTTGGAAATAAAAATTATCTTAATCTTTAGTAATTTACATAAATATATAATTAATCTGTTTCTAAAATTAAAATATGTAATTGGAGGATATTCCCTGATATGAAATATTATATTTTTACAAAAATGTCTCATAATTATACAATATGGGAATAAAACCATTGAGTTTATATGCACAACATCAAAAACAGGTAGATTCTTATTTTTTTTAAAAAAAATAATTAACCTCAAATATTCATATACAAAGGAAAGAATATGGAAAAAAAATAAAAAATTAAATGTGTTAAAATATTTAAATGACGTATGATGAAACAGTCTCAAATTATTGAACTTTAAATATTTCAATCCCCTTTTTTTTATTATTGGTGCTTCTTTTTGAATAAGATAAACATTATAATTTTTACTGATAAAATTAATCAAATATTTAGTGCTTTGGACACTGCCCCCTATATTTTTTGCATGATTTAAAAAAAGTAAATTTTTTTTCATTTTTTTAAATTTGATTTATAATCAAGAAATGGTCTATTTTCGATATAATTATAGTTATTTTTCCATTTTTCAATAACAGCTCCAATATCAATTATCTTTGATGGATAATTTTTTAATTGATTAAAAATATGAAACTTTCCAATTCCAGCTGAGACCAATACTAGATCATATTTTTTGTTTACTTTAATATTTGAAAAAAAAGATCTTCCTTTTTTAATTTTTATAAAATCAATTATTTTGCAATTAAAATTTTTTTTTAAATATTCGTGTACTATTTTTTTATCTGATTTAGTGATATGATTAATTATTAATATTTTTTTTTTATAAATTATTTTTTTTAAAAAATTTTTATTATTAAAAATAATATAAATTAAATAGGACGGTAAATAATTTTTTTCAGTAATTTTTACATTTATATTTTTAAAATATAAAAAAATTGATTTAAAAAAAACTTCAACAAAAGTTTTGCCTTTTTTATCAAATGACAAATGTAATGCTAAATAATTATTATCATTTTTCAAATAGTCTTTTAAAAATTTAAAAGTGAAGTTTCTTAAATTGTTTATATCAGAATTGTTATATATACCAGCATGAACTTTATTAAATACTAAAATTTTATTTTTGGGCAATATCTCCTTTAATTTTTCAAAAAAATATATTGTTATTCTTAAAAGATATCTGGATAAAGATATATTCTTAAACATTGGAAACTTATGACCAAATAGCATTGTATATTCGCCATCTGATAATCTGATAATTCTTAAATTTTTCTTATTTTTCAAATTATTAATTAATTTATTAAAATAATAATCTAAATTTTTTTTATTAGGAGAATAAAAAACATGTTGGTTATTAAATTTAATATTTTTTGAAGATTTTATATAAAATTTTTTAAACATTTTTTAATACTAATATGGGTTTATTAAAATAGCTGTATTCTAAAATTTTAGAAGGATATGTTGCTTTTGAAAAAGTCGTATCTGGTGGCTGTGGAACTACAAATAGATCTGTTTTTTTCATCAGACTCTTATAGTCATGGTCACTTAGATAACCAACATAAGAAACTTTTTTATGTTTAACATGATTTTTATATTTTCCTTCTCCAGTAACAAATAAATGATAATTTAATTTTTTTTCGTCAAATATTTTTATTATATCTGAAATAAGATTAAAACCTCTGCTCTTTGATAAAGTGCCACCTGTTACTATTTTCAAATTTTTTTTTTTAATTTCTAATTTTTTTATTTTATACTTTGGATTAAAATCACCAAAATAAAATAGTGATCTACAATTTTTATTTAAATTTTTTTTTATATATTTATTAATTACTATACAGTTATCAAACAAATATTTATAAGAAAAACCTGTAAAAAATTTTTTGATAAAATTAGTCTCTTTAATTTGAAAATAATCATCTTCTATGTCAAAAACTATATTGTAATTAAAAAACCTAAGAAAAATAAAAAAACAAAAAGGAAAATCAAAGTTATAAAGTAAGATATTTTTATTTTTTTCTTTAATTATTTTAAATAAAATCTGAAAAAAAATTGATGATTGAAACAATCTATTATTTTTGAATGCAGAATAAAAATATCTTATATTTTTATGTTTGGTAATTTTGAGGTTTACGTCCTGCAATTTATGATAGGAATATATTAAGGAATTCTTAGAAAGTTTCTCATATATCATTTTTTTTTTGAATAAATTTTTTTCTGTGCGTGAAAAAGGATGATAGAAATCTGTTATATATATATATTTTTTTTTTTTAAAAAATTTTTTAAGATCATCATTTTTTTCTGGTTTATATTGAGTTAGCTTGTATTTGTTATTTAATTTTATATCCATAAAATTATTCTAAGTTATTTTTTTTTAAAAATTTCAATAATATTATATATTTTTTATAATTTTATATTTTATTACTAAGCCTAAGTTCATTATGATATTCTGACAATGTTAATTTTTTCTTAATCGAGCTCATAACGTTCCTCATAATTTTCTTTAAGCGCTTCGTCTTGCTTATCTTTGTAAAGCACGTAGTTACCAATTGCTAACATATCCATATCTGTTCCCATAAAACACTTAAATGCATCTCTAGGTGTGCAAATTATAGGCTCACCACGTACGTTAAAAGATGTGTTTACAACTAGTGGACATCCCGTCTTTTCTTTAAATTTTGAAATCAATGCATGATAGCGAAAGTTAGTATCCGCATGAACTGTCTGTATTCGCGCAGAATAATCAACATGTGTAATAGCTGGAACATAAGAGCGCGGTACGTTTAGCTTATCAATGCCAAATAATGCCTCTTCTTCATTAGTCATTGTGCGACATCTATTTTTTTTAACGTTAGCAACAAAAAGCATGTATGGACTATCAGTATTGTGCTCAAACCAATCACCTACCTCTTCTCTTAAAACACTAGGGGCAAACGGCCTAAAGCTCTCTCGGTATTTGACTTTGAGGTTAAGCTGCTTTTGCATTTTTGGTGAGCGAGGATCAGCAATTATACTTCTTCCACCTAATGCTCTTGGACCAAACTCCATGCGCCCTTGCATCCAGCCAACAGCTTTTTCATCCACTAAATTGGACGCAACTTCTTCGATCATGTCACTTTCAGAAAGCTTCTTAAATTTAGCACCACAAGAAATAAGTTCGGTTTCAATTTCTGCATCAGAGAATTCAGGACCCAAGTAAGCACCATTCATTGAATCTCGTTCTGTTGAAACTACTCTTTCTTTATTATGATGCAAATACCAGATTAATAATGCTGCACCAAGTGCTCCACCAGCATCACCAGCCGCAGGTTGTATCCAAATATTATCAAATATTTTTTCACGTAAAAGAATGCCATTTGCAACGCAGTTTAGTGCTACACCACCAGCTAGACATAAATTGCGTTCCCCTGTTTCTTTAGCTATGCTTTTTGCTAACTCAACAACAATATCTTCTACTACTTTTTGAACAGAGGCAGCCAAGTTCATTTCACGCTGAGTAAGTTCAGTTTCAGCTTTACGAGGTGGACCACCAAACAAGGAGTCAAACTTTTTGTTTGTCATAGTTAAACCAGTAGCATAATCAAAGTAACTCATGTCCAACTGGTAGCTACCATCTTTAGCAACAGTGAGAAGTTTTTCTTTTATTAAATCTGCGTAAACTGGTTCTCCATATGGAGCCAACCCCATAACTTTGTATTCACCAGAATTGACTTTAAACCCTGTGTAGTATGTGAATGCTGAGTAAAGCAGTCCTAATGAGTGTGGAAAATGTATTTCCTTGGAAACTTTTAAATTGCTTCCTTTTCCTATAGCAAGTGATGTCGTTGTCCACTCACCAACACCATCTAGTGTTAAGACTGCAGCACTATCAAATGGTGAGGGATAATATGCGCTTGCTGCATGTGACAAGTGATGCTCAGAAAATAATAATCGTTCGCGCCAGTCTACATTTTTATCAATCGATGACTTTAGTTCTTTGATCAGCACTGATTTTTGAAACAGTTTGTCTTTTATCCAAACTGGCATAGCTTTAGCAAAACTAGAAAATCCTTTGGGGGCAAAAGCAAGATAAGTTTCAATTAGTCGTTCAAATTTTAAAAAAGGCTTCTCATAAAAGACTACATTTTCAATTTTACTCGCAGAAATATTACCTTCTTTTAAACAGTATTTAATAGCATTATATGGGAAACTGGGATCGTGTTTTTTTCGAGTAAAACGTTCTTCTTGTGCTGCTGCAATTATCTCGCCGTCTCTAAGTAAGCATGCTGCACTATCATGGTAATAAGCAGATATACCTAGAATATACATTAAAATTTAAAAGATCGTATAAATAAATGGTGCAACTACTGATCCTTGAGCAATTATCAAGACTCCACCTATTAATAACATTACTATTATAATTGGAGCAAGCCAGAGTTTTTTTCTAACACGAAGAAATGTCCATAATTCTTTTAAAAATTCCATTTAAACTTATTATTAAAATTGCTGGTTAAAATTTGTTTGAGTTAATAATTTTGGGCGAATAATCCAATAGCTCTTTTTTTTAATTTTTTTTAAATTGAGTGCATTCCTTCCAAATATACGCATTACAATGCCATACGGTGTTATTAAACCAAAAAAAATAAATCCAATAACTATTGGGCTAATTAACAAACCCAGAAACAATCCAAAACGCATCCATAATTTATTAAGTTGGAAAAGTATTTTAGCATTTAGAATAGTAATCACTATAAAAAACAAGGTTAAAAAACCAAAAACTGATCCAAGAATTAATTTGTTTTTATAAAAAAAATATACCGAAGCTAATATAAAAATTGAACCGAAAAAAAAACCAAATTTTTTATTTGATGGTAATTTCATTTTATTATAAGTCACCTATATATAGTTACTTTTTATTTGATTAATCTCAAGTAAAAAAATATAGATTTAATTGAAAATAATTAAAGTCTATTATTTAAAAATCATTTTAATATTCTTATTTTTATCATTAAAAAATAAATTTTTAACATTCACTTTTTTTTTATTTCTTATTAAACGATGCACTTCATTACTAGATTTTATTAAATAAACTAAATTTCTTTTAATTAGCTTATTAAGGGACTCATAAGTATTCTCTTTTAAAACAAATACTTGGCAATTAAAAGCTAAAGCTTCATATAATGCTGTGGAGCTTACTCCTAATACCCATCTTGATTTTTTCAACATACCATACAAATCAGTTTTATAGTCACGCAATACAGAAATATTATTATCCTCAAGTTGTTTAAAATAATCTTTGTTATTGCTAAATATTTCACCAGGATGTGGTTTATAAAAAATTTTAATTTCTTTTTTTAAAGTTTTTCTAAGTTTTAAAGTAAATTTCATTAATTTATCTGAAATATTTCCTTGCGATAAAATTAGAAATATATTTTTTTTTTTTGATGAAGTTGATGAAGATCTTAATTTTTGATTTAGATATGGAAACCCAATCTCTATAATATTTTCTTTTTTTATTGGTAGCTTGACATCCTCAGTCCAAATTTTACCAAAAGACAAAAAATAATTTGGAAATGTTGATTTTGTAATAGAGGAGGAGTAATCATAATTTAACTTACCCCTTGAAGGAGATCCATGCTGCAGTTCATAAGTGGGAATACCAAGGTTTTTTGCAGTTTCAATCACAGCTTCATACCCAATACTGTTAACTACTATAATCTTTTTTGGTTTTTTAATTTTAAAGAAAATTTTATAAATAAATAATTTTGATTTGTATATTGGAATGTTATTTTGAATCTTATTTAATAATTTTAATTCAACTTTGAACAAATTTTTAAATTGATTTTCAAACTGCTCGATTTGATTAATCTCTGATTTAGAAATTGATTTTGAATAAAATTTTGATAATAAACTTGAGAAAAAAATTAAAATATCTCCGTAGAATAAATTTTTGGTTTTTGCTGGTTTAAAATGTAATAAATTATAATTACTGAAAAAAACAGAGTTTAATGGATCTTCTATGACTATAAATTTTTTTTTTTCTTTGAACAAATCTATTAATGGATCAACATATTTATCAATATAAAGTTCATTCTCATAAACTCTTCTTGAGTGTCCAAAAATTATAATTTTATTTTTTTTTATCCAAATTGGAGATTTAGAAAAAAAAATATTATAAATAAAATCTCTAATTTTATTAATATAATTTATAAATCTCTTGAATAAATTTTTTTTCAAAAAAAATTTATTCTTTTTTACAAAATTATTTTCATATAATTTAAGTTTTATTAATAAATCTAAGTAAATTGTGTATCTTAGAAAATCCCACCAATGTATATTGTCAATAATTTGATCATCTAATTGAAATTTTTTTTCAAAAGCTTCAAAACTTTTTAGAACTTTCATTAAGTTTTGTTTTTTTTTATGTTTCATTAATATTTAAATATAATTTAGCAAAATCTAACTTATTATAAAAAAAATATAAATTTTTAAATATATCCATCATAACTTGATAAAATTGAAATAAATATTAATTAAACCACCTTTTAATGTTAATAAGAGATATTCTTTTTTTAACAACATGTAATTCATAATCTTTGTTAAGCAAAAATTCTGCAAGATAGAATCCATCTTGACCTGTTCCGCAGGTTATTATTGCTTTTTACATTTAAATTTGTAATTTACATGAAATATCAAACTATTTGCTACAAATTTGAAAATTAAAGATTATGAAAAAAAATTTTGATTTTATTCATGAAAAAGTCTTTCTTAACAAAGAAATAATTCAGTTATTGAATATCAAATTTAGTAAAATTTATAACGATAATATTTACCAAAGTGAACATGACCATATACGTGAGATAAGATCAAATACTATCTCAAAGGAAACAATGTTTGAAGAGATAATGAAAAAAATTTATAAAAAATTTATATTTTTAACTAATATATCAGATTTGAAATTTAAAAAACTTTGGCTAGTTCATTCAGTTGCAAATAATGTTGACAAAACAAAACTCCCCTACATTCCTCATATTGATAAAAATAGATATCTGAAAGGTATGGTTTATCTTCATGATGTCAAATTAAAAAATGGACCAATACATCTTGGAAAAGTAAAAAATACAGTCAACATAGAACAAATTAGAAAAAAACTACCTAAAAACTATAAAGAAATGGGATTAAATATAGTATCCGAAAATCAAATTGATGGAATTTTAAAACCTATGATTGGTAAAATGGGTGATTTAATATTATTTGATACTAACACCCCACATAAAGCAGGATTGATAAAAGATGGTGAAAGTAGAAAAATATTAAGATTTGACTTTGAGATACCAACCTATAATGAAAAATACTTTATTAAGAAATATTTTAAAAAATTTTTTACATAATTTTTTTAAAAGTATCAATATAGTTTTTTATTTTACAACTTTATCTTTGATTAGACTTTTAATTCTACTATATTATCCTAAAGACTAATCATTTATTTTATTTTTTGATTGTATTTTAATAAATATTGTAAAATTTTTAACTAAAAACGTTGTCAAATTTTTATTTGTTTATTTTCTTTGATGGTTTAATTAATAGTTAATTTTTAAATTATGGCTTTTAAAAAAATACTAAAAATCTTTTTAATAAATTTTTTTTTATTATTAACACTTCTAATTATCATAACTTACTTGTTTGAAATATATTTGCAATTTAATACAGAATTAATAACAAATTCTGGTACAGCAAATAGAGATTATAAATCTAAAATTTATAAAAAAAAAACTGGTAAAAATTACGATAAAAGAACTAAGTATGAGTTATATGAAGATTCAAAAAATAAAATTGAGAATCTTGTAATTAGTTCTCATCCAAGAATCTTTATGAAAAATAAAAATATATTTGGTGTAAGTGGTATTTCAAATAAAAAAACTATTCTTTGTAATGAAAGTGGAGAATATGTAATTTTTGAATCTGATAAATATGGATTTCGTAATTTAAATAAAAAGTGGAATAGTGCAGAATTTGAAAATGTATTGGTAGGTGACTCATTTGTTCAAGGTGCTTGTGTAAACAGGCCACATGATTTAGCGTCTCAATTTGATTTGCTAAATAAGAAAGTTAACCTAAATTTAGGTTATAATGGTAATGGACCGCTTATTGAACTTGCAACTTTAAGAGAATATCTGCCAAAAAATACAAAAAATATCCTTTGGTTTTTTTATGAAGGTAATGATTTTGAAAATTTACATCGTGAGCTTAATAATCCTATATTAGGCAAATATTTAAACAATAAAAATTTTAATCAAGATTTAAAAAATAATCAAAATATTATTAATGATTATATTGAAAAAAATTTTATTAATTTTTTTCAATACTACTCAGAATTGGAAAAAAAGAGGGACAAAAATAACGAATTTTCTTTTAAAAAATTAATTTTTTTAAAAAATTGTAGAAAATTTTACAATCTATACATCAAAGATAATTTAATTAAAAATAATATTGATCATATATATTTTGAGTATTTTGAAAAAATAATCAAAGAAGCAAAAAATATAGCTAAAAAAAATAATTCAAATTTTTATTTTATATACCTTCCTGAGTATAGGAGATATACGGATTTTTTTTATAACAATTATCAAAAAAATAAAATATTAGATATATTAAAATTAC
>Ga0181555_1001418_pt1 | contig 21249 bp, 20 predicted proteins | sample 011ome_15_FD_145601 | JGI IMG/M metagenome (GOLD analysis project Ga0181555, IMG submission 145601) | Coastal salt marsh microbial communities from the Groves Creek Marsh, Skidaway Island, Georgia - 011504AT metaG (spades assembly) | ecosystem: Environmental > Aquatic > Marine > Intertidal zone...
TCGTCAGAGTAATTAAGGGTAGTGTTTTAGATGTGGCAGTGGATATACGAAAGTCTAGCCCAACCTTTGGCCAACATGTTTCAGTAGAGCTAACGGCAGATAATAAACATCAACTTTTTGTACCACACGGATTTGCACACGGATTTGTTGTATTAAGCGATAGCGCTACTTTTGCTTATAAGGTAGATAATTACCATGCACCAGAACATGATAGAGGTATTGCATTTGATGATGGTCAACTTAAAATTGATTGGCAATTATCAGCAGAAGAGTTACAACTCTCAGATAAAGATAAAATCCACCCATCTTTAGCGAATGCTAAAGATTTATTTGAGTAGTTAATAGTTATGAGAATACTAGTTACAGGGAAAAATGGTCAATTAGGACAATCTATTAATAAGATTGTAAATACCAGTGAAAACAGTATTAATACTAACCAAAATGCCAGTAAAAAATATCAACCTTGCGAGTTCATCTTTGTTGGTAGGGATGAATTAGATTTAAGCAAAAAAGAAGGGGTTGTAAACTACTTTGATAATAATGATAAATTCGACATCATTATTAATTGCGCAGCTTATACAGCAGTTGATAAAGCAGAAGAGGAGCAGGGGCTTGCTAATCAAGTCAATCATCTAGCTGTTAAACAGTTAGCAGAAATCGCTAACAAGCAGCAAGCTAAATTAATACACATATCTACTGATTATGTCTTTGATGGGGAAGGTGAAAATCCTTACACAGAAACAGATGCCACTAATCCTATCAACATTTATGGCAAGACTAAGTTGGCCGGAGAACAAACACTGAAAGAAATCATGCCAACTGATGCCATTATCATTAGGACCAGCTGGGTGTATTCTGAGTACGGTAATAACTTTGTTAAAACCATGCAAAGACTTGGAAAACAAAGAGATGAGTTAAGTGTAGTAAGTGATCAAATGGGTTCGCCTACTTATGCGACTGATTTGGCAAATGCAATTTTAGACACTGTGCAAAATAAAGCATTTAAAGAGGCAGGACAGGGAACACAGGTCTATCATTATTCAAATGTGGGTGAGATAAGCTGGTATGAATTTGCTAAAAAAATATTTAAATTGGCAGAGATAGAGTGCAAGGTTAATCCAATCAATACAGAGCAATATCCAACGCCTGCCAGAAGGCCGATAAATACCGTCTTAGACAAGGAAAAGATTGTAAAGATATTTGATATTGATAAATCTAACTGGGAATTTTCATTGGAAAAACTTCTTGCGAAATTGTATAAATAATAATGATTTTAAATTTAAAGGGGATAACGTGATCATAGAAATTGTAAAGCTGATTAGGCCGCATCACTACATTAAAAATTTATTTGTATTGGCGCCTATTTTTTTTTCAGGGCTTATAACGAATGAGGTTTTATTAAATCAGAGTTTGATTGCATTCATTCTATTTTCTTTAGCTGCTAGCTCAGTATATATTCTCAACGATATTATGGATGTATCCGAAGATAGGCTGCATCCTAAGAAAAAGAATAGACCAATTGCATCTGGCTCGGTTCCTGTTTCAATAGCATGGATTATTCTTACTTGCTTTGTTGTTGCTTCACTTGTTGGGAGTTGGTATATTTCAGCCAATCTGACATACGTTTTGATTTTGTATATTGTCATGAATATTTTGTATTCATTGGGAATGAAGCACTTGTCGATAATTGATGTAACTATGATATCTATGGGATTTGTTTTAAGAATTTTTGCAGGATCAGTGATTATTGAAACAGACCCCTCAATGTGGATAATATTAATGACTTTTTTATTATCTTTTTTCTTAGGCCTATCTAAAAGAAGAGATGATGTATTGATGAATGCAAATGGTTTAAAGACTAGAAAGAATATAGATGGCTATAATCTGGATTTTGTAAATGCTGCTATGGTTTTAATGGCGAGTGTTGTGATTTTTTCATACATCTCTTATACAATTTCAGACTTGACTCAGGAAAGGCTGGGAACAGACTATTTGTATTTGACCGTTCTATTTGTAATTATAGGTATATTTCGATATTTTCAAATTATATTTGTAGAGGAAAATTCAGGATCACCAACAAAAATAATGATAAACGATCGATTTTCTCAAATTAATATTGCTCTATGGTTGATAACTTATAGCTATATTATCTATTAGGATTAAGTATAAATGAACAGAAAAATAATTTTACCAGGTGGCGCGGGCCTTGTAGGGCAAAATCTTGTAGCACGCTTACTAGGCAAAGGTTATAAAAATATTGTGGTCTTGGATAAGCATAGAGCTAATTTAGCCATCTTAAAAAAAACACAACCCAAAATTGTCACTGAATATGCTGATCTTGCTGAAACAGGAGATTGGCAACAGCATTTTATTGAGGCTGACGTAGTAGTAATGCTACAAGCTCAAATAGGTGGCAATAATTATCAAGAGTTTGTAAGAAATAACATTGATTCTACTCGAAATATCCTGAACACTGTTAAAGATCAAAATATACCTAATTTAGTGCATATTAGCTCATCAGTAGTTGAATCTGTATCAAATGATTATTATACAAATACAAAGAAAGAGCAGGAGGACATGGTATTAGAGTCAGGTATTTCAGCTCCAATTCTTAGGCCTACATTAATGTTTGGCTGGTTTGATCGGAAACATCTTGGGTGGCTTTCTAGATTTATGAAGAAAGTGCCCATATTTCCGATACCAGGAGATGGGAAATATATGAGGCAACCCCTCTATAGTGCAGATTTCTGCGATATTATAATTAGCTGTATTGAAAACAATATTCAAAGTGGTAGATACAATATTTCTGGCCATGAAAATATTGACTATATTGATATGATCCGTGAAATTAAAAAAGCAATCAACTCAAAAACATTGATTGTAAGAATACCTTATCAACTATTTTATTTCCTACTTTGGATTTGGGCGTTTTTTGACAAAAATCCTCCATTTACAACTCAACAGCTTAAAGCGTTAACTGCAAGTGATGAATTTGAAGTAATAGATTGGCCTAATATTTTCGATGTGAAGTACACTTCTTTCTCTGAGGCTATTGATACGACGTTCAATGATCCTGTGTATAGTAAAGTTATTTTAGATTTTTAAATGAAGAAAAGTATTGCAGTATTAGGGGCCGGGCCAATGGGATTGGCAGTTGCGTATCAATTAGTAAAAGATGGCTATGAGCCAATAATTTTTGAAGCAGATGATCGCGTAGGTGGAATGACAGCCACATTTGATTTTAATGGATTGCATATTGAGCGATATTATCATTTCCATTGCACTTCGGATAAAGATTTTTTAGACATGCTTGATGAATTAGGCATCTCCGATAAAATGAATTGGGTAGAGACTAAAATGGGGTATTGGTTTCTAAATCAGGTACAACCCTGGGGTAATCCAATTGCACTTTTAAAATTTAAAGGTTTAAGCCTTATTGCAAAAATTCGCTATGGATTGCATGCTTTTTTAGCAACCAAAAGGCACAAGGATAGTTGGGCTTCATTAGATGGGAAGGAGGCTTCTGAATGGATCAAGCGCTGGGTTGGAAAAGAGGCATATGAGACATTATGGAAGAGGTTATTTGATTATAAATTTTATGATTATGCTAATAACTTATCTGCCGCTTGGATCTGGAGTCGTATACGACGCATAGGAACTTCCCGATATAGTATATTCAGTGAAAAGTTAGGTTATTTGAGTGGCGGATCAGAAACTCTTTTAAAAGGAATGAAATCATATATCGAACAAAATGGCGGCGAATTTAGATTAAGTTGCCCTGTTTCAAAGGTGGAGATATTTGAATTAGGTGTTATAGGTGTAATAGTTAATGGGCATTTAGAAAAATTTGAAAAGATTGTTAGCACGATACCGTTGACCTATATTCCGAGATTAATACCCGATCTGTCACATGAATTATTAAATAAGTTTTCATCTATTAAGAGTATAGCTGTGGTTTGTGTGATTGTTAAATTGAAGAAACGCTTAACCGAAAATTTTTGGCTCAATGTCAACGATCCTGAAATGGATATCCCTGGTTTAGTTGAATATACGAATCTAAGGCCATTGGATGATCATATAATTTATGTTCCTTTTTATATGCCAGGAGAACATTCTAAATATTCTGATTCAAATCAAGTTTTTTTAGATAAAGTAAAAACATATATGAAAAAGATTAATAAGAATCTGGTAGATGATGATTTCATTGATATTCGTGCGAGTCGTTATAGATATGCACAACCTATCTGTCCTCCAAAATTTTTAGAAAACTTGCCGCCAGTTAAGTTGCCAATTAAAGGTTTATGGGTTGCTGACACCTCTTATTATTATCCAGAAGATCGAGGAATCTCAGAAAGTATAGGTTATGGCAGGGCGATTGGAAAAAGCATAACGACCAATGATTAAATATTTCCTCTCCAGGCAGTTTTTTTTATTTTTTTTAGTAGGCTTGAGTGCTGTATTTTTTAACTGGACGTCTCGAATATTTTTGAGTCAATGGCTTGATTTTTCTACTGCTGTCTTTGTCGCATATTTTGTTGGAATGTTTGTTGCGTTTATCTTAAATAGGAACCTGGTTTTTCCAAATTCCATTAAGTCACTTAATAGTCAAATTTTATCATTCATTGCTACTAATTTATTTTTCTTTCCATTTGTTTGGTTTGCATCTATTGAAATTAATGAGCTATTAATTTACAACAATTTTTTACAATACAATGAAGAGATTTCCCATGCAATTGCGCTTTCTTTTCCAATGATGGCCACCTTTTTAATTTATAAAATAATAGCATTCAAGGAGTAGTGATGAATAGTTCGAGCAAACTGTCAAGTCTTTATAAAATTAGATTTTCTAGAGATGAGTTGCCACGAAAGAATAAAATTTGGCAAGTGCTTTGCGATAATTTTTTTAATAAATATATTGATAAAGACGATGTAGTTGTAGATGTTGCCTGCGGATACGGTGAATTTATAAATAATATCAAAGCAAAGGAAAAAATTGCTATAGACCTAAACGTTGATACCAAATCTTTCTTAAAAGAAGATATTACTTTTTATCAAACTAATGTTTTAGAGTTGTCAGATAAAGTGTCAAATTATGCAGATGTTATTTTTATGTCAAATTTTTTAGAACACCTTCCAGATAAGAAGACTTTAGATGAACTGCTAGATCAATGCATGATTGCTTTAAAGCCAGGTGGAAAATTGATAATATTAGGCCCAAATTTACGATATTTACCAGGAGAATACTGGGATTTTTACGACCATCATTTGGGATTAACTCATTTGTCACTCTCAGAAGCTTTACAACTCAAGGGTTTTATAGTCAAGAAGTGTATTGACAAATTTTTACCTTATACAACACAGGGCTCTCTGCCTACACACCCCTTGTTAGTTAGTGCTTACCTAAAATTTCCATTTATATGGAGACTACTAGGGAAACAGTTCTTTGTGGTTTCCAATAAGCCTTTCACTAGTTGATTTAATGAGCAAGTCTAGACTATCTGGCTGGGGAGGGTATCCAAAGTTAATTCTTGATTTAATTAATATCAGAAATGAAAAGCATTTAAAAAAAATAATACCTAGTATTGGTAATTTTATTACAAGAGGCAATGGAAGGAGTTATGGGGATAGTTCACTGTCCTCAATATGTGTCTCAAATATTCAAAACAATAAGATTTTAGAATTTGATAATAAGACAGGGGTGATACGATGCGAGTCAGGAATTCTACTTTCTGAAATTATTGAAATATTTGTTCCTAGAGGGTGGTTTTTAAAGGTAACTCCAGGAACAAAGCTTGTTACTGTTGGTGGCGCTATAGCAAGTGATGTGCATGGAAAAAATCATCATAAAGATGGATGTTTTAGTACAAGCTTAATTCAAATTCGTCTAATGTTATCAGATGGAAGTATTGTTAATTGTTCTCAACAGAAGCACAAGGAGTTGTTTTTAGCTACTTGTGGAGGAATGGGGTTGACAGGTGTCATATTAGAAGCAACATTTTCCTTGAAATCAATTTTGTCTCAAAACATAATGCAAACAACAATTAAAACAAAAAATTTGCATCAAACATTTGATGCATTTGAAAAATATGCTGACGCAACGTATTCAGTAGCTTGGATTGACTGTTTATCCAAGGGAGATACTATGGGAAGATCTTTGCTAATGACAGGTGAATTTTCAGATGATGGTGATTTGGATTACTCTTCCAAGAAGGCGGTCTCTGTTCCCTTTAATTTTCCATCAATAATGCTAAATTATTTTTCTGTTAAGTTGTTCAATGCATTGTATTATTTTAAGGCTAAACAAGGAGTATCACACCAGAATGTAGGGCTTGATAGTTTTTTCTTTCCTTTGGATTCTATTGATAGTTGGAATAGAATATACGGCCGAAATGGCTTTGTTCAATATCAGTTTATTCTACCGAAGAAAGAAAGTCTGGAGGGTTTGACAAAAATACTTGAGAAAATTTCAGATATGGGGTTAGGTAGTTTTTTAGCAGTATTAAAACTCTATGGGAAGGAAAATGAAAACTACTTATCCTTTCCTATGGAGGGATACAGTCTAGCTTTAGATTTTAAAATACAAAAAGGGTTGTTTGATTTTCTAAAAGAATTAGATCAGATAGTCCTTGAATATAACGGGAGGATATATTTAGCCAAAGACTCCAGGGTTGGCAAAAGTGTATTTGAAAAAGGGTATCCAAATATAGAACGGTTTAGAGAATTTAGAAAATCACAAGGCATGAAAGAGAAATTTACATCATTACAATCAGAAAGGTTAGGGTTATGAATAACAATTGGATATTAATTTTAGGGGCTGGTAGTGATATTGCCATTGCAACTGCTCATAAATATGCACAGAATGGCTGCTCAATCTATTTATGTTCGCGCAACATAAAAGAGTTAAAAAAAGAAGCTAGGAATATTGAAATAAGACATGAAGTCAATGTGGATGTAATATATTTTGATGCATTAGATTATGAATCACATAAAGAATTTTATAATGATTTGCCTGTTAAACCCAAAGGCGTTCTACTTGCATTTGGCCTACTTGGTGATCAAGAAGCGCAACAAAGTCAATTTGAATTAGCAAAATCAGTAATGGATACAAACTATGTGTCTGCCGTAAGTATTCTTGAAGTGGTCTCTCAAGATTTTGAAAAAAGAAAATCAGGATTTATTGTGGGAATAAGCTCTGTTGCAGGCGATCGTGGACGTTCGAGTAACTATATTTATGGTAGTTCAAAAGCTGGACTCTCAACTTATCTTGAGGGATTGCAACATAGATTATGTAAATCAAATGTACATGTTTTAATTGTTAAACCAGGATTTGTAGCAACAAAAATGACCGCTGATATGAACCTTCCGGATCTTCTAACTGCAAAGCCAGATGAAGTGTCAAGTGCGATCTATAAAGGTGTTGAGAAGAAAAAAAATGTAATTTATGTAAAGTCAGTTTGGTTTTTTATTATGGTCTTGATAAAAAACATACCTAAGTTTATTTTTAAAAAAACTTCCTTATGAATTGTGAATAATAAAAAACATGCAATAGCTTTCTTTGATTTCGACGGAACTATAACTAAAAAGGATACATTTTCAGATTTCATGGTTTTTTTAATTGGTAGATGGGGATATTTGACCGGCTTAGTTCTTAATTCTAAAATTTTAATATTATATTTTTTAAATTTTAAAAGTGCTAGTGAGGCTAAAGAGGCGCTATTACGATATTATTTAAAAGGAAAAAGCGCAGCAGTGTTATGTAAGAAAGCTGACTTATATGTAGAAAATCGCTTTAAAAAAATAGTAAGAAAATCGGCTATAAATGAAATAAATAAGCATTTGCACCTTGGGCATGATGTTGTAATTGTTACAGCGTCGCCATATCTTTGGACTCTTCCTTTTGCTAAGAGGTTAAAGGTCAGTCTAATATCCACTCAGATTGAGGTTGATAAAAATGGTTTTTATACGGGAAATTTTAATGGTAAAAATTGTAATGGCCATGAAAAAGCAGTCAGAATTAAGTGTGAATATAACCTTGATGAATATAGGCAAATTTTTTCTTATGGAGACAGTTTGGGAGATGGGCCTATGTTGGAGTTATCAGATTTTTCCTTTTATAAATATTTTAAAACATAGGGAGTTATGAGCATGAAAGAAGAAGTTCAAAAAACTAATACGAGTGATTCATGGATTATTGCATTATTTTTATTTGTAAGCGGTCTTGTTATTTTTGAGTTTTTTGCTGGTGTAAATCAGCCTATATTAGAGGCGCATTCTTTTCGTCAAACGCAAACTGCACTAACTTCGTATTTTTTTACAATTAATGATTTTAGCTTTTTTTACGAAACTCCTATTTTTGGAGAGCCTTGGAGTATTCCATTTGAGCTCCCTATTTACCAATATTTAGTAGCACAAATTTCAGTTTATTCAGGCCTCCCTCTTACCGTTATTGGAAGGGCTGTAAGTTTGTTATTCTTATTTGCTACTTGTATTCCGGTTTACGGTATTTTAGTAAAGATACTTGGATTTGGAAGGTCGGCTTCGTTCTTTACTTTATCATTAATTATATCAACCCCTTTCTATGTTTTTTGGTCGACAACATTCATGATTGAAACAGTAGCTTTGTTTCTTACCATCTCATTCCTATATTTTTCTTTGAAAATGATACTAAACAATGATTGGTCATATAAAAACTCCATATTTTGTAGTCTTTTTCTTGTTATGGCAGGCCTGCAAAAAGTGACTACAGTTTTTCCCGTTGCAATTTTACTACTTTTTTTATTTATTTATTTATGGGTGGCTGATAAAAGGGTTTTTAATTTCAATAAAAAATTAATTGTAGCATTAGTCTTAGGCGTTATATCTATAATAGTAATTTATAGTTGGATTCAATTTACTGATTATGTTAAGGAGGCTAATGAAATAGGGCAAAGATTAACTTCGTCGAATCTTTCAGGATGGAATTATGGAAAAATATCGCAACGTATTAGTGAAAAATTTTGGATTGATACAATTTTTAATCGACATCTTTTAAAGGTTGGTATTCCGTATATCTCTATAGGTATTTTATTGTGGGCCATGTGCTCTGTAAAAGATAGACACATGAGTAATTTTTTTATTTTGCTGTTGTTGTTGTTTATTGGCCCTATGTTGATTTTTACAAATTTGCATATAGTTCATAATTATTATCAGGTGTCAAATGTTATATATATTATTATTGCATTTGGCATATCAACCTTTATTTTTGTAAATAATTTTTTTAAAAAACTGTATTTAATAGTGCCTATTTTATCTGTGGTGCTGGCTTCAAATTTTTATATTTATTACAATGGGATTGGAAAGAAAAAAAATTCAATTTTTGACTCATCTACCAGTAAAATTATTGCTATTAGCGAATTTATAAAAAGCAATACCGATAATAATAGCGCTATTCTAATTTATGGAAATGATTGGTCGTCTACATTGGCGTTCTATTCTCAAAGAAAAAGCCTTACGGTTCCAAATTGGGGTAATCTCCCTCTGGACTCGTTAAATCACACAGAAAAATACATTAATCCAGATTTAATTAAATCCATTGTCAACTGCCCCAATAAAGAGAAAGATGAACTAAATAAGCTTATTGTAAAGAGGTTTGAGGTGGTATCCCACACTAAAATACATAAGTGCGACGTATACTTAATTAATAAATAGAGGTTTTATATGAATACAAATGAAATTATAGATCTAACAATGATGTCTGATATTGAAATATCTTTATCTTCCACCATTTTAGCGTTGTTTTTTTCAGTGATAAGCGGACTGGTTATGCGTAAATTGTATATAAAGTATGGAAGATCTATGAATAATCGAGAATATTTTGGAAATATATTTATTCTGTTGGCATTAACAACCACGACAGTTATTATTATTGTCAAATATTCACTAGCATTGTCATTAGGTTTGGTTGGTGCATTATCAATTGTGAGATTTCGTGCCGCAATAAAGGAACCGGAAGAGCTGGTCTTTCTTTTTATGGTTATTGCGTTAGGCTTGGCATTTGGAGCCAATCAGTTTGCCGTTGGCTTAACTTTGTTAATATTTAGCTCAGTTATTATTATTGTTACATCAAGTTATTTTATTAATGAAAAGTCATCCAGCAGTACTGGATCAGTTGTAATTTTATCGGGCGACGCCAATACAATTAAAGACATACGTCGAAATGATTTAGAAAAAATATTGACATTTGATACGCATACCCGCTTAAAAGATGTGAGTATAAATGAAAATTTAGGGCGTATTGTTATTCATATGTCCTCTAATGCATTGTTAGAAAGTGTTCTAATTCAGCTAGAAGATTTATCTTTGAATAATAAAATACATTTAGAGATAGTTTCCGATGTTTCCGTACCAATATGAATATTTCAAAGTGTAGTGTCAAAAGCCCAATGGCGTTAATAAGATGGATAAAACTATTTAGTTATTTTACTACCATATTTATTATACTAATTTTAGTATCTGTCGATAATCGTCTAATATTTACGGAGAATGGATCGAGAATTTTAGATCAATTTAAGCAAAAAATAATAGGCTATGAAGAGGTTTCAGTGTACTCATATGATGATCTATGGAGCTTTGGTATCGGGGCATTTCGCGGCTTAATGAATAATAGAGAGTATTCATCAATTGACTTGCAGATTTTACAGGAAAATCAATATAAACTATACACTGGGTTAAAAGAAGATAAAAATCCATATGTCAAGGCCATATTAAAATCTTCAGAATGGGAGGGTAAAAGTCTTAAAGCTGAAGTTAGGTTTAAAGGAGATCGTAAGATACATAAGGAAGCGCCAGATAAAATGTCATATCGCATAAAACTAAAAAAAGATAATCGACTTTTTGGCCTTAAAAAATTTTCAATTCAGAGACCTATATTAAGAGGGTACACCTGGGAGTATCTTCTTGCAGATTCCATGTCTGACCAAGGCATAGCCACTTTAAAATATAAGTTGGTTAATTTTTCAGTAAATGGTGATGACAGGGGGTTGTATTTGATTGAAGAAGTTCCAGGTGCCAGAACCCTTGAACTTCAATCTCTTAAATCAGGACCGATATTTGGAACCAACGAGGATTATAGCGATAAATTAGATGCTCCTGTTGAGGTCTACAATAAAAAAAAATGGTCTGATAAGGAAGTATATAAATATGCATTTTCTGCGCTAAATATACAACTAAAAAGCCTGTTGAGCGGAAAGCCAATAGATGAAAATTTATTTGATTTGAAGCAGTGGGCAGATTTTTTTGCTCTGAATGACTTGTTTGGAACTTATCATGCCACTGTCCCAAAATCTATAAGATATTATTTTAATCCTGTAAAGGGAAAATTTCAACCCATACTTTTTGATGGGCACAAGGGTGCAGGAAAATTTAATCAATTTACCTTGATGGACTTTCTTATTTCCCCATCAACAGCTAAGTGTGACTGGATATGCGACCAAAAGATGTTCTATTTAGGATTTCTAAGTAATCCAAAATTTAGAGAAATATATTTCAATTCACTTGAGGAGTTCTCAAGTAAAGAGTATATTTCCAAATTAAGAAGGAGGTATGAAGAGAAATTTGAAGAAATAGATTTTGACTTTTATAAGCGACTATCTCCAAATGATAGAATTCTAAGCAGGGGGCATTCTTTTTATTTGTTTAAGTTTAATGAGATTGTTAAACGTGGAAAATTAATTAAAAAGCAGCTGTCTTCTTTAAAATTTGAGCGTGGAAATTGGCTTGATGAGCATAAAAAAACAGAAAATCAATTTTCATTTGATTCTCTTATTGTTGACAATGTCAATGTAGCTAAAATATCTGATTTTACCTTTAAAGGTGAGATTCTTAGCTTTAGTAAGCCAACCATTCTATGGTTATCTGGCAGGACAAGCCTAGAAGGGGTTTCCGATAGTAATAAACTCTATATTAAAGGACCATTAATGGTTATCCAGGACGGTGGAAGTATAAAATTTAAAAATGTATTTATAGATAGTCCGAAATCTTTTAAGATAAAGAATCGTCAGTGGAGTGGCGCTGTAAATATAATTAATTCACAGGCTAAAATAGACAAACTTACAATTACAAGCAATCAATCCGAAGATGCCTTGAATCTTGTAAATTCAACATTTGAGATTGGAATGATTGAATTTAAAGATACACTTTCTGATGCTATAGATTTCGACTTTTCAAGTGGAAGCATTCAAAGGGCACTTTGTAGTGAAATTGGCAATGATTGTTTGGATGGGTCAGAGTCAACAGTATTGATTGACAATGTATCCGCATCAGGCGTTAAGGATAAGGTGATTAGCTCTGGAGAGAATTCAAAATTTATAGTAAAAACTGTAAAATTAAGTAACTCTGGTATAGGGCTGGTAGCAAAAGATGGTTCAATGCTTAATGTTGAAAATTTGAGTTTTTATAATGTACCGCTTTTAATTTCTTCTTTTAATAAAAAATCTGAATATGAATCGCCATCTATTAATGTTAAAAAAATTGAGTTTTTAAAGGTTAGTAGTGATACTCAAATTTTAGCAAGTCAGGATAGTAATGTTAATATAATTACCAGTCTTCCAATAGAGCGATTATCGTCATCGAAAATAAAAAAACTTATGTATGGAAACGAATATGGAAGAAAAACTGAAAAATGAAAACGCTTGGTAATTTTCTTTTAGATTCGGATGATAGTGAAAGGATTGAACGTAAATTTCGTATGAATAGGGGGCAAGGCAATTTGGCAGAGTGGGTGATAAAAAAAAACCTATTTAGAGAAATTTATGCGCAAAGAAAGGTTGTTTCTATATATTTTGATGATATAGAATTAACTTCATTAAGGGATAATATTGATGGAAATCCGTATCGTGATAAGTTTAGAATTCGATGGTATGATGATAACTATAATACGGCAAAAATTGAAATAAAACATAAACGTTATATTGTAGGATATAAAACAACAATAGATATTGCAAAAAACCTACAATCAAAAATAGAAGTTATTGAGTATGCTCAAAAATGGGTAGATTGTAATTTAAATAAAAAATATTTTCCAGTTGCTCAAATCGAATATCAACGTCGATATTACGCTAAAGGGTCAATTAGATGCACTATCGATAAAAAAATTCAAAGCGGAAGGTATATTAATGGTGAGGTGCTAACAGCAGCTAAAGAATATGAAGTTGTAGAATTTAAGTATTTTAAGTCCGATGATTCTAATTTTCGATCTTTATATGGGGAGATGTCTGATATTGCCATTAGAGCTACAAAATCTTCAAAATATTCTCAGGCATTGTTGCCCGTAGGTTAACCTTAGTGGTTCAGAGTTAATGCTTATCAATTATTTTTTTTATGTCTAAGGAGCTTCTAAAAGGGTCGTACCATCTTGTTGTTGGTAATATTTTGACACTTTTTGCTATAGCGGTCGCTTACTTTGGATATTCTGTTTTTCTTGTCCCAGAAGAGCTTGGTATAATTGCAACTGGAATTGCAGCCTCAAAAATAAGTAGAATTCTTATAGATTCTGGCATGCGGATGAGTTTAATTAATTTAAAATACGCCTCAACTTCACAATACCAGGAAGCTTTTTTAGGCGCATCGTTAATCGCACTACTTTTATTGTTTTTATTGTTTTTATTGTTATTTGATAGCAATGGACGGTATGATTATGTTGTTTATTACACAGCCCCCGCACTATTATCCGCCCCTTTGCTTTTGGTTGTGATTGCACATTTAGAGCGAAACTTTAGATATAAGCATGTAACCATTATTGAGAGCTCTGGATCAATAGTGGAGTATGTTATTCCATTGTTTCTATGGGTTACAATGGACTCTAATATAATTGTATTTATTTATTCGGCAATACTGGCTAACATTATTAGAGTTGTATTAGCTTTAAATTTTTCTAACAACGCTTTGACGGGTGATTATAGTTTTGATTTTTTTAAAAATCATGTCAATCGTTCTGCTGTTTTTATTCGTAAAAGTTTTACTCTTCAAGTAGGGGCGTTTTCCTCTCAAATAAGAGATAATTTGCATCTTTTTTTGATTATACCGCTATTTGGATATTCCTGGGGTGGGTTATACTCATGGGCATTTATGGTTTTAGCCGCTTCTTCTCAGGTTATTTCTCAGTCATTTAATCGTGTAACATTGGCAGTTGCAAAGAATTTAGACATGCTTCAGGTTGCAGATATTGTTCAAAAACAAATAACAATATCTGCAATTATTGCAGGGCCGACTTTAGTATTGCTACCTACTGCGCTCTCTTTTCTAGATGGAATTATATTTGATTTGAAATGGTCTGAAGCCATTTTTCTAGTTGAGATTCTTACATTTAGAATGTTTATTTCTCTTGCAATTAATGCAATTTCATCAATCTATCTTATAAGTCACGGGTCATTTCTTTATTCTAAAATGCAGACTAAGTGGCTTTTTATTGATGTGTTCTTTGCCTTATTTGCCATATACTTTTTTTCTGAAATTGGACTGGCAATTGGTATATCTACAAGTGTCATTTTCTCTATGTATTTATGGTATAAATTATACGATAGATTAATTCTAAAAATAGCATTAAAAGCTTTATTTGCAAGACCTTCACTTTATATTTCAATAGCCTTGATCTTGGTGGTCCAGCCATATCTTATGGCCAATGTATGTACAGATGGCTTATTTTGCATTCCAGCATCACTCTCTTTAATTTTTGTAGTTTCGGTTGCAATTGATCTGTATTTCTCTTTTTGGAAAATTAAAAAATGAAATTTTGTTTTTACTCGAGTGCATCAGAATATGGTGGCCATGAAGTTATGACGCTTCATATAATGAAAAATCTTTTAATATCTTCTCACGAGGTGTGTTTTTATGGTTACAGTAAGAATGGTCGCTTAAATTTAGCCTTGGCGGGTCTGAAATTAGAATTTCCAGAGCGGCTAAATTTGTTTAAGCATAACCATAGGGCAAAATCTATTCAAATTTTAAGATCTTTTTTTAATTGGCGGCAAATTTTTCTCATAGTTAAATTTTTACTTAAAACAAAGCCTGATATTTTTATTGTTACACAGGGGGATATTGAGCAAGGCAGTGAAGGTTTAATTGCAGGGTGGATTAGTCGGGTAGATTTATTTTCATACATACCTATGGTTCTTGATGGTCGTGAGAGACAGTTAAAGCTTTCAGTAGTTAGAGATTTAGCGAGCTACCCATATTATTTCTTACCAAAAGCCTTTCTTGTTATATCTGATTACTTTTCAAAACGAGTAAATATTATAAATCCAAGGGTTGATACTTTTGTTGTTCCAAATCTTGTTAATGAAGAATTTTTTTCATATCCAATTGACAGGTGTAATGCAAAGAAAATCTTAAAATTAGACTCTACTGAATTTACATGTGGATTTGTCGGTAGATTGTCTTATAAACAAAAAGGGCTGGATAGACTAATAGACTTGATTTTATTTGGTAGAAATTTTTTTATTATAAATAGATTGGTTATATATGGGGATGGGCCTGATAAAGAAAGATTTTTAAATGAATTGAAGCATAAAAAGATATTAGAGTGCATTAAATTAATGCCATGGCAGACTAGTAATCAACCTTCTATGTATGATTCTATAGACTGTTTATTATTAGTCTCAAAGTTTGAGGGGGTGCCATTGGTGATTTTGGAAGCTTTATCTAGGGAGTTATTCGTTATCACAACTCCTATTGATTCTATTAAAGACCGCTATCCTGTGAAAACTATAGGGAGAAAATCTAATGATTTTCACTTGGAAGAATTTTTTCAGGCTATTAAGGTATTATCATGTAGCCCTATATCTCGTAATTCTGAAGGGCGAAATTTTGTAAGAAAATTTCATTCTGAACCCGCTTTAAACCAAGCACTAACTAATATATTTGACTAATGGAAGTATTGTTTATTGTTTGCTTTGCTTTGTATGTGGTGATGTATTTTTTTATTTCCGTTAAGGAGGGTAACTTTTTTAATATTTTTTTAATTCCACTTTCGTTAGAGATTCCGATACTTTTTATTTTTGAGCCTATTTATTTTTATCATAATCAGGGGTCATATAATGTAACAACATATACATATATATATCTTACGAGTGTCGTTCAATTTCTTGCTTTAGTTATTGGATTTTATATGGCCTCAGGCAATAGAAATATTTTATTAAAAAAGGTGACATATTACACTCCTAGTCCACTGTTAATTTTTTCGTTATTTATCTTATCTTATCTTATCTTTTTACCTGTTTTTTTAGATTTTGGACTAGAGGTGTTTTTCAACCCAAGATCCGTATACTCTCAAACTAGATATGGATATGGCTTAAGTTATTTTTTGTCTAACTTTGTTCTAATATGCTCATTTTCACTGTTTCTTTTGTCGAAAAATAAGCTATCTTTAATGGTTTTGTTTTATTTATTTTCTGCATATATAAAAGGTCAAAAAGGAGTCTATTTTTCTTTATTTTCTTTATACTTGTTATGGTTAGTTTATCAAACCGGGTTCAAATTAAGTTTGAAAAATTTTTCAATTTTTATTGCCTTTATTTGTTCTTTAATTTATTTTTTGTATTTGAGTGATAATTTTAAGATTTTGGATAGGTACTCAAAATATTCTGATTACAATAGAAATTTTTCACTAGTAATGGAGTCTGATATTGATCATTACCACGGCCAACTTAATTTCGAGAATTTTCTAGTGTCAAAAATTCCTAGATATTTCTGGAATGATAAGCCTGTTGAATTTGGCTCATTTATACTTTCAAATACCTTTAAAGAGTCTCAACATAAAAAAGGCGGGGGGTCGCCTTCATTTAAAAAAGTGGTAGATTATGCAGATTTTGGATTATTTGGGATTGTATTTACAGTATTAAAATATTTTATAATTGGGGTTATGTTAAAATTTTTCATTAATTTATATATAGTTAGAAGGTCAATTATTGGTCTTATGGGCAGTGTTTATTTACTTGGTGCTGATTTACTTGGCGCTGGTGTTGGATTTTTTTTATTTGAGATAGTGGTGGCAGCATGGTTTCTTAGCTTACTAATTAAGCGCTCTCGTAACTTAAAAGAAATTGTAAAATTATGATTTTTGACTTTACTATTATTAAAAAAGATGTTGATGGATTGGTGGTATATGCAAAATCAGTTTACAAAGAGCTTGTTGAGCATTTCCCAGTATCTGAAAATTTATACCTATTTCGAGAGGGTATTGGCAAAAAGGGGGTGGATAAAATTAAGTACATTATATTGCATCGGATATTTGGCTTTTTCTTTTCAAGAAAATTTTATTATTCACCAACTCATCATGGGCCAATTTTAAACCCTAATAAAGCAATCACAATACATGACATAACTCCGTTACTGCACCCTAATAAATCTTTTAAACAATTTGTTTATTACCGAATTTTACTTACTCTCTCTATTCGCAACTCTAAAAGAATATACACAGTATCTGAATTTTCAAAAAAATTAATTATAGATAATTTTGGAGTTAACTCAAGTCTTGTCAAAGTAATTCATAATGGCACGGACATTAACCTGATTCTAGCTGAACCTTTGGTAGGCGTACCTAGTAATTATTTACTTTTTGTCGGTATTCATTCAGAATATAAAAATTTTGAATTATGCTATAAAGCCATTAGAGGCATTTCAAAAGATATCCCGATAGTGGTAGTTGGAAATTGGTTTAAAATCCCATTAATTGTATCAAATGATGAATTTGTCTTTCAATTTTCCAATCTTAGTTATCAGAATATTAGATTCCTTTATGAAAATGCCAAAGGCCTTATGTATGCCTCAACTCTTGAGGGGTTTGGGTTGCCAGCATTAGAAGCAGCAAGACTGAATTGCCCTGTTATAACTTCAAGAAATTCGCCCATGCATGAATTTCTTGGTCCTTTATCTGCGCGTTATGTGGATCCTAATTCGCTTGATTCAATTAAAAGTCAAATTCAATCGTTACTGAATGATTCTGAATTGTCTTTTAAATTGTCTCTGGAGGCTTACCAGAAAACTAAGAATCTTACCTGGAAAATGCATGTACAAATTTTAGCTAATGATTTGAAGACACTATTTTGACCATAAGTTATTCTTTACTTATTCCAACCTATAATGGGCTTAAACATCTTTCTTTATTAAGGCCAAGCCTATTGGATCTTGAAAAAAAAGGCTGTGAATTGGTTTTTATAGACTCATGCTCTACTGATGGAACTTTTGAATTTTTAAAAAAATCATTTCCAACTTCAGTTTATTCTATAGCGCAATCAGATTTTGATCATGGCGGTACAAGAAATTTATTAATTAACCTTTCACATGGGGATGTATGTATATTTATCACTCAAGATGTATTTATCAAAGATATCAATAATTTTGAAAATTTAATAAAAGTATTTTCCGATACTAATATTGCTGCGGCATATGGTAAGCAAGTTCCTTATCAAAAAACTAGTCTATTTGGAAAGCATCTTCGTAGGTTTAATTATGATGATAAATCGTATGCTAGATGTATTGATGATAAATATAAATATGGAATTAAAACAGCCTTTTTATCTAATTCATTTGCTGCTTATCGTAGGTCTGCATTAGATGAAATCAATCTATTTAAGGATGGATTGATTTTAGGAGAGGATGTGTATGTCGGGGCAAAGTTCTTAAAGAGGGGATTAAGGGTGGCATATGTGGCAGATGCCCAAGTTTATCATTCGCATAGCTATACAGTTTTTGAGGAATTTAAGCGTTATTTTGATATTGGTGTTTTTCATAATATGGAAATCTGGATATTAAATGAATTTGGAAGGCCTGAAGGCGAGGGGATGCGATATGTTAAATCTGAATTGAGTTATTTATTCAAGCATAATGCATATTATCTATTCCCAGAATTTATAGTTAGGAATGTAATGAAGTACTTGGGTTATAAACTAGGGAGAAACTTTGAATACCTTCCGAAGAATGTAGTAAAGAGATTTAGTATGCACCATAGATGGTGGAATAAGTATTTTAAGGAAGCTTTATGAAGATTTTAGTAGTTGGTGGGGCGGGTTATATTGGCTCTCATATGGTAAAAATGTTGACTAATTCAGGCTGTAAGGTGGTTACTTTGGATAATTTATCAACAGGGTTTCGTGAGTTGGCTAAATACGGAGAGTTGGTTGTTGGTGATTTAGCTGATGAAAACTTGCTTGATGACTTATTTTCAAAACATCAATTTGACGGGGTGATGCATTTTGCTGCGGCTAGTTTAGTGGGGGAGTCGATGATTGATCCTGCTAAATACTATCGCAACAATGTCTCTAACACTATTAACTTGCTTGATGCTATGGTTAAACATGACGTGAAGAGCTTAGTGTTCTCATCTAGTGCCGCTGTATATGGCGACCCTAATAGTGATTTGATTGACGAGGAGCATACAAAAAATCCCATTAATCCTTATGGCTCAACTAAGTTAATGATTGAGCGTATATTACAAGATTATGCATCTGCTTATAGTTTGAATTCTATTTCACTCAGGTACTTTAATGCGTGCGGTGCAGACCCTGAGAGTGAGCTAGGTGAGTGTCATGATCCTGAAACACATTTAATCCCACTTATTCTTCAAGCTGCTTCTGGCCGTAGAGATTCAATAACCGTGTTTGGGCGTAATTATGCAACCAATGATGGTACTTGTGTGCGAGATTATGTTCATATAAATGATTTATGCACCGCGCACGCTTTGGCTTTAGATAAGTTGGCTGCTTCAAAAGATACAGGGGCTTTATCATTTAATCTTGGCAATGGTTCTGGATTCTCAGTTCAACAAGTGATTGACGTAGTGCGAGCAGTAGCTAGTAAAGATGGATATTCTGTGACAGTGGCAGATGGTGAGCGTAGGGCGGGTGATCCTTCTACTCTTGTAGCTAATGCAGCTAAGGCTAAATCTGAATTAGGCTGGCAGCCTAAGTATGATAATCTTGAAACAATTGTTAGTCATGCCTGGGAATGGGAGAAGAAATTAGCGAAAATTAATTGATTGTTATTTGCTAATAAGCATTTTTATTGATAAAGCCTTTAAAGATTGTTAAGAAGATGATTTTTATATCGAACCATAAAGTCCAATTGTTGATATAGTAAAGATCAAACTCTATGCGCTTTTCTAATGAAGTGTCCCCCCTCCATCCATTGATTTGAGCCCAGCCAGTAATACCAGCTTTAACCTCGTGTTTATCTAAGTAATTTGGGATTTCCTGAGCAAACTTATCAATAAAAATATCTCTTTCAGGGCGCGGACCAACGATTGACATATCGCCTTTAAGTACGTTAAGAAATTGTGGAAGTTCATCTAAACTGGTAGCCCGAATAAATTGACCAAATTTAGTATTAGTTTTACTTTTAGAGCCCCCCCACTGCACACCATTTTGTTCCGTATTCGCTGGCATTGAGCGAAACTTTAACATTTCGAATTTTTTATTATATAACGTTACTCTGGTTTGTCGATAAAAAATAGGGCCAGGTGATGAGGCCTTAATTCCAATTGCAACAATTAGCATTATTGGACTAATCAAGATCAAGATGATAGTTGCAACTACAATATCTTCTGTTCTTTTCAGAGATTTATAAATGATATGGTTTGTGTGCGATTGTTTTAAATTAATATTTTGAGTCATTATTGCAACTGATAAATAAGAATCATTTTAACCTATGAGTTATCATCTATAGTTATATTACCTGCATTTTCTTTAAATAATTAGGACATGCTAAGTAAGACGCCCCCATTTTTTTTATTATTGTTTTCCTCTACTGTATCTTATTCTGATAAAGTTAAGTGGAATTTAGATTTGTCAAGTAGAATAGTAGCAGACGTACAATAATTTATTAGGCATTGTGCACACACCATTTAATAGCCCTGATGCTATAAGAGGCTATGCATTAATTTTTGATGAGCTATTTAACCATCACTGATTTTGTCAAGTTTGTTGACTGATCAACAAAAAATGCGCGAGAAGTTGATAAAACTAGTGCCAGGTTTTAAACCTCAGAGTGAAATTGTGGATTTGCTTTATAACAGCAACTAATTGGAATTAAAGGAATGGTTAACAAAAAAAAGGTTATTATGAGTCATAACACTCAAAAGAAGATATAATAATTTGAAGCGCAATTGTTTGCAGAACTTGTAACTCTAAATTAATTTGATTTATCAACAAAACCACTTATCAGTTTAACGCTTTTCTTGGTGTTGTCATTATCTATAGTGCGACAGACTTTTGCACTAAC
>Ga0181555_1001420_pt1 | contig 21244 bp, 19 predicted proteins | sample 011ome_15_FD_145601 | JGI IMG/M metagenome (GOLD analysis project Ga0181555, IMG submission 145601) | Coastal salt marsh microbial communities from the Groves Creek Marsh, Skidaway Island, Georgia - 011504AT metaG (spades assembly) | ecosystem: Environmental > Aquatic > Marine > Intertidal zone...
TATATTGAGGATGATTTTGAATTTCCACACTTAGAAGAATTTGACCAAGCCTACATGAAAGCGCTTTACGACTACGGTGAAAAGAAAGCTAAGGGTGGCTATAAATGGTTTAAGGAGCCCTTCGGCTTGTCAGTAAAATAATCTCTATTTTTTATTTCCAATTAGGCTTACGATTCTTCCAATTAGGACAGCCAAAAATAAAACGCCTGTAATTGCTTCTGAAATTGACCAAAATTTTGCTGTCATGCTGAGCGGGACAATGTCACCAAACCCCAATGTCGTCAATGTTACAAAACTAAAATACAAAAAATTAAGTGGCGAAACATCGTCAGCATTGACGGCAACATTCGCAAAAGAATTCGGGTCAAACATGAATAGTAAGCTGTATAGGTATGCAAATATGACACCAATTAACAAATACATACTAATGACACCACTGACAATGTTTATGTCGATCAGTTTGGTTTTTTTTAGTTCAGTACCAAGCTCCTTGATAGCTAAAAAAACAATAACAATTTTAGCCATAAAGATATACGGTGAAGCCTCCACCCCAACAACTAGGTAATAAAAAAGAATGCTGATAAGCAAAAACAATGTAACTTTTATGCTGATTGAATTGGCAGAGTGCACTAAACTGCTGACAAATAAAATAATTAAAAAAAGGTATTCAAAGTAATGCCTTGGGATCAAAAAATATTCGTACAAAGGGCCGGCAAGGAAGAGTAAAAATGCAAAACTCAAAAAAAGGTAGACATTGGCATTTTTAAAAAAAAATTTTTGCGGCATGTTTTTCATAAAAAAATTATAACAAAAAACCTTTTGTCCTTTTCTCATTCATGTTAAGTTTTCAGAGTTTATGAAACTCTTAGTACTGATTATTAATCTCATTTTCCTCTCTTCATGCTCACTCGTCGGGCCAAATTATGACGGTGCGCCTGAGCTCGACCTGCCGCAATCATGGAACCACAAGCTAGGCGAGGATTTTGTTGCCGGAGACATTGATCTGACTGAGTGGTGGAAAAACCTGAGTGACCCTATTCTCGATGAACTTATCAAAGAGGCATCAAAAGATAATTTAAATATACGTATGGCGATTTCGCGTGTTGAAGAGGCTCGTGGTAACTTTGGTATCGTCGACTCGTTACGATTTCCTCAACTTGATCTGGAAGGCAGTGTTAAAAGGTCTAAGACCAGTGAATCGGCTAGCTATACCTCAAGTATTACAGATACCTATTCAACCCTTGGGCTCGATCTGGGATGGGAAATTGATGTCTTTGGTTTTGTAAGAAGGTCTGTTGAGGCCGCAGATGCTGAAATTGATGCATCTGTTGAATACTATCGAGATGTTATGGTTGTTTTATATTCTGAAATTGCAAAGTCATACGTGTCAGCAAGGACCTATCAGGCAAGATTAAAGTTTGCCAATGACAACGTAAAAAATCAAAAAGAAACCGTCGGTATTGTGGCAGCCCGCTATGAGGCTGAACTTGTTTCAGAAATAGATGTATTCCAGTCAAAACAAAACTTGGCAGCATCAGAGGCGGCAATCCCTTTACTCAATGCCTCCCTTGACCGAACAATTAATCGACTGGCTGTACTTTTAGGAAAAAAACCCGGCTACTTACAAGATAAATTATTACAACCCAAAGCAATTCCGCAGCCGCCTCAGAAAATTACCCTCTTCCTGCCGGCTGAAATTCTACGGCAACGGCCTGATATTCGACAAGCAGAACGTGATCTTGCCGCACAAACGGCCAGAATTGGCATCACTGTGGCTGAAATGTACCCAAGATTTAGTTTAGGTGGCACTATTGGCATCAGTAAGGCGTCGGATAACTCGGGGAATACTGAGTATTACTCCTTCGGTCCATCATTTACTTGGGAGGTTTTTGATGCAGGTCGTCATGAAGCGGAAATTAAGGTGCAAGATGAACGATTAGAGCAAGCGAGAGCCAGTTATGAAAAAACCGTGCTAACCGCGCTTGAGGAAGTTGAAAATGCGTTAACGGCCTACAATGAAGAACAGTATCGTATTCAAAAAATAAAAAGCTCGGTGGATGCATCGAAAAACGTTAATGAAATTACCAGGGCTCGATACAGCGCTGGTTTAATTGACTTCCAAGAGGTGCTCGATGCTCAACGCGTCGTATTTAATCAAGAAGATGATTTAGCAACCAGCCAGGGTGAATTGATTCAGCACCTAATTGATATCTATTGGTCTATGGGTGGCGGCTGGGATGAAACACAACTTGGAATTCGAGATGAGGATAAACCTGAATAAAGGAATGGTAACAATGAGACTCTTATGCTTAATTTTAATCAGCTCTATTTTTTTAATTTCCTGTAGCAAAAAAGAGGAGCCGCAAGAAGAAATTATACCAGCGGTTGCTTGGATGGAAATAACAGCCTCTGGTGTTAATCAAACTCGAAAATTGGCGGGTGAGTTAGTGCCTGAACTTGGTGGTCCTTTAAGTTTTGGAGTAAATGGTCAGATTGTTAAAATTTCTGCCAATCTTGGCGATCGGGTTAAAAAGGGGCAAGTTTTAGCTGAACTTGATTCGAGTGATTTTCAAAATAACTTTAACTCCGCACAATCGGATTTAAGAAACAAAGAATCACTCTATCAACGAATGCTCAAAGCTAGAGAAAGTCGCGCTGTATCACAACAAGAAGTCGCAGACGCAAAAAATAATTACGATATGGCTAAAGCCAATTTAGCTATAGTTAAAAAAAGTCTTGCAGATACCCAGCTTAAAGCACCCTACAACGGTTTCATTACCTCTGTGGATATTGATGAGGCACAACAAATTAGAGTAGGTGAACGTTGTTTTATGATCGACAGTGGTACCGGGCTTGAGATCGATGTGTCGGTTCCTGAGACCATGATCAGACAATTAATAAAAAATAAAATTTACGAGGTAAGCTTTCCAGCGATTCGTGGGTTAAGAATGAAGGCTACGTTGACTGAAATTGGTACGCAAGCAAGAAAGGCTAATGCTTTTCCGGTAACCCTCAAATTGGATAAGCAATCTGATCAACTGCGATCAGGCATGACGGCACAAGTATTTTTTACCTTTGAGCAAAAAGATGCGGAGGGTATCTTGATTCCAAACTCTGCCATCGGCGTTGGCATAGGTGAAGAAAGTTATATCTTTGTTTACAACACGCAATCGGAGACATTAAAAAAATTAACGGTTAAGCCTTTTAATATTACTAATAACGATGTTTATGTAAAAGCTCCCCTTCAGGATGGAGATATTATTGTGACTGCAGGCGTTGCCTATCTCAGTGATGGGCAAAAAGTAAAATTATTGGAACAAACAATTGATATTTTTAATTAACTTATGAACCTTACCGAATTAGCCTACAAGTACCAGAAATTGCTCTTTTTTATCATTGCAATGTTTGCAATCTATGGTGCCTACAGTTATTTCACCTTACCGGCTCAAGAGGATCCCTCTATCACCATTCGTGAAGCGGTCGTTTCAACCAGCTATCCGGGTATGTCGCCCGAGCGAGTGGAGCTTCTTATCACGAAAAAGCTAGAAGAAAATATTAGAAAAATTCCAGAAATTAAAGAAATTACCTCGGTCTCGTCAACCGGTTCATCCGTTATTCATGTCAAGATCCAAGACAAATATTTTGATATTAAAAATATTTGGCAAAATTTAAGAAATAAAGTAAATGATGTGCAAAAAGATTTGCCAGATGGCACACGTCCATCCATTGTCAATGATGAATTTGGTGATGTAGCGGTCATAACGCTGGCGCTGACTGCCGATGGTTTTACGATGCGAGATATGTATGACATGTCCAAACATATTCGCGACCACCTTTACGGAGTGAGGGGTACCAAAAAAATAGATGTCGTTGGGGTACAAAGAGAACGTATCTACCTAGAAATCAATACAGCAAAACTTGAAAAATTAGGTATCAATCCAAAAGATATTAGTAACACGCTTCGACAACAAAACATCATACACCCGGGTGGAGAGATCGATGCCGGCGCAAGATCTTTTGTTGTTGAGCCAACGGGTAATTATTTATCTGTCGGCGATATTGGCGATACTCTGATAAAAATTCCAGCCTCTCGTGGTTTAAAAGAATCAGTTATTCCCTTAAAAGATATCGTCAATATAAGCCGTGATTACATTGACCCGCCTTATCAGCCCTCTTATTTCAATGGTAAACCGGCAGTGGTATTCGCCATTTCAATGCTTGAAGGCTTCAATGTCCTCGAGTATGCGCCCAGGGCCTTAAAAGAAATTGAAAATATTAAGTCCACTATGCCGATTGGATACAATTTGGATGTGGCAACCTATCAAGCAGATGTTGTTGCAAACACCATAAATGGCGTTTCGCTTAATGTCATTCAAACTCTAGTCATTGTTTTGGCGACGGTGATTATGTTCTTGGGCTTCCGAACAGGATCCATTGTCGGTGCTTTAGTCCCCATGGTTATGGTTGTCTCATTAGCCTTGATGAATATTTTTGACATCAAACTTGAAAGGATGAGTTTAGCATCGCTAATCATCTCTTTGGGCCTACTTGTCGATAACGGTATTGTGGTCGCCGAAGATATCATGAGTCGTATCGAAAATAAAATCGATCGGCTGGAAGCCATCAAGCAGTGTGGTAAAGAATTAACGGTACCCCTGCTTACCTCATCTCTTACAACGATATTATTTTTTATGCCACTAATGTTGGCGGAACATGTGGCGGGAGAATATACACGATCATTATCGTTAGTCATCACTATTGCTCTACTGACTTCTTGGGTAATTGCCATGACTTTTACACCTTTGCTTTGTTTTTATTTTATTAAGATTGATACAACCAAACCAAAGGATAATAAACCTAGCTTCATGGATAAAATTAATAAGGCCTATGAGGTCTTTTTAAAAGGTGTCTTAAAAATTCGCTACCTATTTGTTTTAAGTATGTTTGCGCTCTTTATCTTTTCACTTTATGCCGCCAAAGATTTACCTAAGCGATTCTTCCCTGATTCGGATCGACCACAAATACTTGTTTATGCTCAATTACCTGCTGGTACCTCCTCACGGAATATGGACACACACATGCAAGATGTTTTTAAAGAGCTAAACAATAAAGAACAATTTGAGCATATTGAATCCTTCTCAGCTTATGTAGGATTTGGTGGCCCAAGATTTGTACTTTCATTAGCCCCTGAGGATCCAGCGGATAATAATGGTTTTATTATTGTCAATATTGATGATGTAGAAAATCAAGCGATAACGATGAAGCAGCTTGATGAAATTCTAAAAACTAAATTTCCTGATATGTTCTTTAGGGTTAAGCGTATGTTTTTAGGTTCAAGTGATGCCTCTGAATATAAAATCCAAGTCATCGGTCCTGATGAGGATGTTATTTACAAAAAATCCCAAGAGGTTCTTCAAGTTTTACGTTCCATGCCGGGTAATAGTGAGTTACGAACCGATTGGCAAAATAGGATCATGAAAATTTCAGTAAATGTAGACCAGCAACGTGCAAGGCGTGCTGAGATAACATCAGATGATATTGCTGCATCATTATCTGCCTATTTTTCAGGCTCAATGATTACTCAGTACCGAGAAAAAGATAACATTATTCCTGTTATCTTCAGGGCTGAAGGTGATGAGCGTTTTAATATTGATCGATTAAGAACCATAAGCATTTATTCTTCCAAACGGGGAGAAAATGTTCCTCTGATGCAAATTGCAGATTTTGAAGGGGTGAACCAATATTCTCAGATAGCAAGGCAGGATATGTTTAGAACTGTTTCAATCATTGGTACTAATACCAGTGTTACTGCACAAGACTTTAAGGAGATGTTTGATCCTCATATGGAAGAATTATCGAAAGATCTTCCTATCAATCACAAAATAGCTTGGGCTGGCGTGGTCAAAGATTCCAAAGAGGCCCAATCAGCATTACAGGCAAATGTGCCAATAGCAATTGGGCTTATTATTGTGCTCTTAGTGGGTCAATTTAATTCCTTTAGACGTCCGCTAATTATTATGCTTACAATTCCATTGTCATTTATTGGTGCAGTTTGGGGGCTTTTTATATCAGGATCCGACTTAGGCTTTATGGTGACATTAGGTCTTTATAGCCTAGCAGGAATTATTATCAACAATGGCATTGTTTTAATTGATCGAATTGATATTGAAAGAAACTCAGGAAAAGAAACCCATGACGCCATTATTAGTGCATGTGTGGCTCGATTAAGACCGATTTCTATGTCGACCATAACAACTATTTTAGGTCTTCTCACCTTAATCATTCCCCATGACCCGCTTTTTTACGGCCTATCAAATGCGATTGCCTATGGCTTAGCCGTCGGCACCATCCTTACTTTAGCAGTCGTACCATCACTTTATGCAATCTTTTTTAGGGCAAAATAACTTTTTCAATACTCAATCCACTTTATATAGTACAAGGATTGAATGCTTATTTTCTTGTGATTAATTGCTAAGTATATCTTCAGTGTTATATCCCCTAAAGCCCTAGATTATCCTCCTGAGATCTAGGGCTTTGTCTTATTTTCATCCAATCAGCAACAATGAATATTAGGACATTTGCAATGAGGATTGAAAATACAATATGTGAGAAAAAATGCGCGCCCCTTAAAATTTGAACAGAGGTCAAAAGAAAAATTAGCGCATACATAATCAATGCTTTGGAGATTTTATACCGCATAATAAAAACGATGCTTACAAGCGGAAGAAAGCTGCCCGCATGGGCTGACGGTGAACATTGGCCTGCTTGCCAATCCATCGGTGCGGTATCAAAAATTCTTAGGTAATCATACATGCCGCCATAAATGATTAAATCTCGTGGGCAGTGCATAAGTGAAAAATATCTTAATGCATTAATTACTAGCGGAACCATAAAAAACATTAGGCTCACAAAATAAATTTGCTTATTTGAAAAAGGAAACAGTTTCTTATTCTTGATAATTAGACTCAATGATTGAAAAACAAAAGTTAAGCCAATCAAGATTGATAAATACTTAGGGTAATCATGCAATATACGGCCCAATTTATTGGACTGCAAGATAAATTGTTGTTCTTGTTCAAGATAAAAGAGATTAGATATAAAAAGATCGAAATCAGTGAATTGAATCATTAAAGATAGACTAAGGAAAATTAATCCGCTGATAAAAAATGCTTTGATGGTTGAATTAAATTGCATTACTCTAAAACAACCAATGGCTGAATCTCTTTATAAACATCCGATTCAATTTCTAATATACGCATAATTAAATTACTGACATTATTGTGTGTATACTCTCGATCCACTAGCTTTTTGGAGGGCTCATACAAAATGTCCGATGATTCAGATGCCCATATAATCATCGGTACGTGTTTTTGACTTTCAGGTGCAATGGCCATGGGCAATCCATGCAAATAAACATTGCCCTCTCCAAGCGATTCGCCATGATCACTGATGTAAATCATAGTGACTTCATAGTTGGATTGATAAGTTTTTAATTTTTCAATCAATGATTTCAAAAAGAAATCGGTATACAAGATCGAATTATCATAAGCATTGATGATTTCCTCATCCGAACATTTGGCTAACTCTTCACTTTGGCAAGCTGGCTTGAAATGTTCAAATTCTTTAGGGTATCGCTTAAAGTAAGCTGGGCCATGACTGCCCATTTGATGCATGACAACTAGCACATCTTTTTTATGAGATTGATTTAAAATAGTTTCAAGCTCTGGAATCATACCCACATCACGACATTCAATGTCACAAACTGTATTGGTTTGTTTAGATTTATAGCTTTTATAAAAAATACGGTCAGCGACATGCTTGCTATCAGAGTTATTATCAAGCCAATAAACATCAACACCAGCTTTTGCCGCCACATCTAACACATTTTGTTCATAGGGCGCATTCCCTTTCTTAAATTTACTACTGTCAGCTAAAGAAAACATGCATGGAACCGATATGGCAGTCGATGTGCTGCAAGATGTCACATTTGAAAAATTTAATAACCTTGCAGTATTAAGTAAATGGGGTGTTGTTAAACGCTCATAACCATTAATGGTAAAGTGATCATATCTGGCTGTCTCACCCACAACAAAAACTATTAACTCTTTTTTATGCTCATTCTCTAAGTTAATGTTTGCATACTTAGCTTTTTCTTTATAAGCCTTCTTTGGGGCAAGACTCATAAATCCTTGTTTGAATAAATTGAATAGAGGGTAGCTTGGGTTTTGATAGTAACGAATAATTTTATGTTCACGGATAAAGCTGTAAGTATCTTTTGAAAAAATAAGCCCACCTACAAGAACTAAAATAATTGATACGCTAATAATAAAAAGTCGGCTTTTAAGCCTATCTTTAAAAGACTTTTCAAAGATGGCTTTATTGCTTATTAAAAAATAAATAAAAGGCAGGGCCAGTACCAAAATGTACATGAGCAATTTAGGTGACAGTAAGTCGGTCGCTTCGCCCACATTGGTCTCAAAAACATTTTGCCACATCACCGTATCAAACACGGTCATGTAGGATTGATTAAAGAAACTAAAAACAGATGCTGAAAAAAAAAGAAAAATGAATAACCAAAATGTCGGAATTAAAAGATTAAGCCCAGCTATAAAAATAAGTTGTGTTAAAAAAAGGATTGCGATGGCAATAAAGAAGAAAGGTTTATTTACAAACCAGTAAGTATCATGCACTAGGTTGAGTAAGGTAATATTATTAATCAAAAAAAGAGCTGAAGTTAGGGCAATAAAATACTTTAGCTCTTTGCTAAGCGATAAAAATTTCATTAAAGGAGTTTACTTGATTTTTTTTAGAAAGTTGTATTTTAAATTCCAACACAAAACTACTGCTTAAGTCTTCTCTTTTACATAAAAATTGTGAGTCAATACTGCTATAGGCATCCGTTAGTTTGAAAATCTTAAATGTATATAAAACAACAAGAATTATTATTACCCACAGAGTTAAGGCTGAAATTTTATTTTTTTTAGATTTCATACTAAAAATATACACCCTTACTTTAAACAGAAAAAGATGTCTTATAATTAACTGATGAAACAACTATATTTCTTAATTGCTTGATTATAAAAGGTTTTTATGGATTAGTAGGTAGATTTATATGGCGGAAGAGGTGAGATTCGAACTCACGGTGGGCGCGAACCCACGTCGGTTTTCAAGACCGGTGCATTAAACCACTCTGCCACTCTTCCGAAGGCGAAATTTTAACATAGGCTTTATATTTGATGAAGTTTATTCTGGAAAAATTACGTCATGAAATCCAAACATTGAAAGGTCCTCAATTCGCATTGGGTATAGTATTCCAAGCAAATGATCGCACTCATGTTGCACCACTCTTGCATGAAAACCCTCCACATCACGATTAATTTTTTTTCCAAATTGATCGTAGCCCTGATAGTTAATTTTTTTATATCTTGGTACCACTCCCCTTAAACCAGGAACGGACAAACATCCCTCCCAACCGTTTTCTTTTTCATCACCAAGCGGCTTGATCTTCGGATTTATTAAAATAGTAAAGGGAACTGTCTCAGCTTCAGGGTAGCGTTCATTTTTCTGAAACCCAAAAATAACTAATTGCATACTCAAACCAATTTGCGGGGCTGCTAATCCTGCACCATCATTTGCCTCCATGGTTTCGATCATGTCCTGAATAATTTGATCTAGCTCTGCCGTATTAAATTGTTTAACTGGGTCCGCTTTTTTAAGCAGAAAAGGGTCACCCATTTTGAGAATTTCTCTAATCGCCATAATCTTTTATAAAACCCAACACGAAAGATAATAACTGAGTCATCAATTTTTCTGAATTTTTCGTAATAATTTCATGCGATAAGCCCTGCTGACTATCGCCGCGACCCGCAGCACAATTGACTACAGGGCAAATGGCTGTATAAGCCAACCCGAGTTCTTTTGCTAAGGAGGCTTCAGGCATACCTGTCATACCAACGATAGTTGCTCCATCCTTTTCGTAACGATTAATTTCAGCAGCAGTTTCTAAACGTGGTCCTTGCACTGCGGCATAGGTTCCCTGGGAATAACATTTAAAATCAACTTTTTTAGCGTAAGTAATTACCTTGTCTCGCAGAATTAAATCATAAGGCAAGGTAAAATCAATGTGTTCGACAGGGTGACTCTGGCCATCAAATATCGTGTGTTCTCGGCCGTAGGTATAATCCAAAATTTGATCAGGGATGACAATCGTATTAGGCTGAGAATTTTTGCTAATTCCGCCCACCGTGGCGATAGCTAAAACATCGGTAACTCCCAATTTTTTTAGCCCCCACATATTGGCGCGATAGTTAATTAAGTGTGGCGGAATAGAATGATTGGCGCCATGTCTGGGTATAAAAATAAATGTTTGATTCTCTATTTTAGCTAAACAAAAACTATCGGAAGCCTTACCATACGGTGTATTAAAATTCTCCCGTTGAATAATTTCAATGCCCTGAAAATTTAATAAACCTGTCCCCCCAATTAAACCAATCATAGATCAATTTCTCGTAAGTTATTTTGCTGTGGCATACTTATCATATGGCACATTATATATCGATTGACGCGGCAAGCCGTACAAAAAAACATTATGAAAACTTTCCAGTTGCCACCCTTATTTTTCCAAAACAAGAAAGATTGGCGGCTACGGTGTTATATAAATTTGCCCGCGACTGTGATGACATAGCGGACGAAGGAGATTTCAATCAACAGCAAAGATATGAAAAATTAGAGCATTATCAAGCTAATATAAGGCTTCTCAATAATACTTATTCCAATCGACCCGACCTCTTTGTTGACCTCAAACACATTGCCGAAAATTACCAACTTGATATAAGTTTGTTTGAGCGTCTGCTGCAAGGGTTTCGGCAGGATATTGCAAATACTCCTTACCAAAACTTTGCTGAGGTGATTCACTATTGTCACCTAGCGGCATGCCCGGCAGGGGAAATGATATTAACTTTATTTAGAGAAAATAAAGAGCACAAAATTCACTATGCCAATCAATTATGCATTTGCCTTGCCTTGATCGGCATGCTGCAAGACATTAAAGAGGATTTTAATAAAGGTAGGGTTTATGTACCACAAGCCGACTTTAAAAAATTTAACTTGAAACCCGAAGACATAGAAAATAATGACTTTAATGCAGAGTGGGATAACTTTAAAGCAAACTGGATAACAAGAATTGAAAATTATTTAGCTGCAGGAAAAAATTTACAAGACATAACCCAAGGCCGTTTACGCTTGCAAATAAAAGTATTGGTCCTCGGCTGTGAATTATTAATTTTGCGCTTAAAAAAAAGAACCAATCTTTTTTTAGCCACTCCTAAGTTAACCAAATTGGATTGGTTATTTATTTTTTTTCGAGCTGCCCTTAAGTCATGACTCCAGATCAATACTGCAAAGAAAAACTTAACGCGAGCCACTCAAATTTTGCCATGGCTTTTATCTTTTTAAGTAATAAAAAAAGAAAGGCCATGAATGCACTGTATGCTTTTTGTCGAGAAGTTGACGATATCGCAGACGAATGTAAAGAGTATGAAATTGGCAAAAGTAAACTCGATTGGTGGCGCGTTGAAATTCAGCGACTGTTTGATAATAATCCCCAACACCCGGTGACTAAAGCATTGCTCCCGCACATAAAAAACTATCAACTAAATCAAGAATACTTCATTGAAATTCTTGATGGAATGGAGATGGACCTAAATTTTAATCGTTATGAAAGTTTTAAGCAGCTACAACTTTATTGTTATCGTGTGGCCTCCGTGGTCGGCATTATGTCGGCAAAAATTTTTGGTTACAAAAATGTACAGACCAATAAATATGCGCATAATCTGGGGATTGCATTGCAACTTACAAACATCATGCGCGATATAGGCGAGGATGCCAGGCGCGATCGAATTTATGTGCCGCTGGATCAATTAAAAACATTAAATATCAGTGAAAATGAAATTCTTGCGCTTACTAAGAATGAAAAATTTATCGATCTGATTAATCACCTCAGCCTGCAAGCCAAAGGATTTTATTTGGAAGCGATACGACAACTCCCCAAAGAGGATAAATGGGCACAATTACCCGGCTTGATTATGGCAAATATTTACTACATCTTGCTGCATGAGATAAAACAAAATACACCAGAAAATATAGTCAATATCAAAACCTTACTGCCACCATCTCGGAAATTTTTTATTGCACTAGGCACTATTTTTGGTGTGCGCTGGATTAAATAATACTAGTCACTTAGCTTGCTTAGGGCTTGCGATAAATTTTCAACAGGAATGATTTCTATCCCACTAATTTTTTGTTTCGCTACATTGGCCTTTGGAATAATCGCACGATTAAAACCTAACTTGGCAGCCTCCTTAATACGCTCTTGACCACGCTGCACCGGTCGCACCTCGCCAGCCAGTCCGACTTCACCAAAAATGATGGTTTTTTGATCAATGGGCTTATTCTTAAACGAAGAAACAATAGCGCAGAGGACAGCCAAATCAACACCCGGCTCCGATATTTTAACACCGCCCACGGCATTGATGAAGACATCTTGATCGTAACAAGCGATACCGGCATGCTTATGCAGTGTTGCTAGCAGCAGTGCCAAGCGATTATGTTCCAAACCGACTGAAAGGCGTTTTGGATTATTCGAATGCGAAACATCCACCAAGGCTTGAATTTCAATTAAAAGGGGGCGTGTGCCCTCTTGTGTCACCGTGATACATGTTCCACTAACTTTCTCATGATGGTGTGACAAAAATAATGCCGATGGGTTGGTAACCTCCTTCAGCCCTTTTTCCGTCATCGCAAATACACCCAATTCATTCACGGCGCCAAAGCGATTTTTCGCTGCCCTGATCATCCTAAAGCTGGAATGTGGATCGCCTTCAAAATACAGAACTGTATCAACAATATGCTCTAATACCCTGGGCCCTGCTAACGTGCCTTCTTTGGTGACATGGCCGACAAAAATCAATGTGATATTGGATTGTTTTGCTACTCTTGTTAATTGTGCCGCACACTCGCGGACCTGTGTTACCGAACCGGGGGCCGAACTTAATTCTTCCGAATAGATGGTTTGTATGGAATCAATGATAACCACATTTGATTGATGTTTTTCAATATTTTTTAATACATTTTCTAAATTGATTTCAGACAATATGGCTATGTCGGAAACTTCAAGTTCAAGTCGTCGCGCACGCATGGCAATCTGTTGCGAGGACTCTTCTCCACTTACGTACAACACATTAATGGGTTCCGCTTGATTTGTTAGCGCTGATAACGCCTGCAGCAGAATCGTTGATTTACCAATACCCGGGTCACCGCCGAGCAGAATAACTGCACCCCCGACCAAACCACCGCCGAGCACACGATCAAACTCACTAATGCCCGTGGTCTGCCGTATGATATTTTGCGTTTCAACGTCACTTAATTTTTGCAGTGTCGAGGTTTGCGCGATGGAAGCATAACGGTTAACAGATTTGCCTTCGATAATAGATTCTGTCAGGGTATTCCATGCAAAGCAATGCGGGCATTGCCCCTGCCATTTGGTCGACTGACCACCGCATTCGGTGCAATGGTAAGCAACCTTACTTTTCGCCATGCTGATATCCTAACGGTACCCGGATTGATGCCGACACCGCACATAAAAGTTCATAACCAACCGTGCCTGCATGCGCCGCCACTTCATCAACAGAGATCTTTTTACCCCACAACTCAACGTTACTGCCCCTGCCTGCATTTGGCATGGCAGTGATATCAACATACAACATATCCATCGATACACGGCCCAGTGTTTTGGTTCGGGCACCATCGACAATTACAGGTGTCCCAGTGGGAGCATGTCGAGGATAACCGTCGGCATAGCCTGCCGCCACGATACCCACGCGCGTATTTTTTTTTGCTTGAAACATGCTGCCATAACCGACCGACTGCCCTGCTTTTAAATGTTGTACCGCAATGATTTCCGAGCTCATGGTCATGACCGGTTTTAATTGCAACTTATCCACGTGTTGATCACTGAAAGGACTTGCACCATACAACATGATACCGGGTCGGACCCACTCCATATGTGATTCTGGATAACGAATAATGGCTGCCGAATTGGCCACCGAGCGCAGCTGATTTCGGCCCTCACAAATGCTTAAAAAATGTTGCATCTGCTGATCAATACCTGCAGCTTCATCAGCGGTAGCAAAATGCGTCATCAGTGTCACATTGTTAATCTTGTTATGGCTTAAAAGCTCATCAATCAAGGGGCTACTTTTATCGTATACAAACCCCAAACGGTTCATTCCTGTATTAAACTTCAGATGAATATCAAGGGGTTTTTTTATTCTGGACTGATCAATCATCTGAATTTGCTCATGATTATGAATCACTGCCTCAATATTCATGTTTGCACAAATATTCACCTCGTCTGCAGCAAAAAACCCTTCAAGTAACAATATCTTTTGCTCAAAGCCATGCTCCCTTAAATCAATCGCATCAGCGAGGTTTAATACAGCAAAACCGTCCGCCTCTTTTAACGCCATGGCAGACTCAATGAGTCCATGACCGTAAGCATTGGCCTTTAAAACAGCCATGACTTTACTGGCTGGGGCAAGTTTTTTTACATGGAAGAAATTCTGTTGTAACGCCTGGGTATCAACGGTTACTTGAAGTGGTCGCATGGGCGTTAGTAACCTATGTCATAACCTGGATTAGCATAGTTTTCAAACCGAGTATATTGGCCCAAGAATGTTAATTTAACCATACCGACTGGTCCATTTCGTTGTTTTGCTAACAGAATCTCGGCTAAGCCTTTGTCAGGTGACTCTGGGTTATACACTTCATCACGATAGATAAACATTATGACATCAGCATCTTGCTCAATGGCACCGGATTCACGTAAATCTGACATGACAGGGCGTTTATCAACACGTTGCTCCACACTTCGATTTAATTGCGATAATGCCACAACGGGCACATGCAATTCTTTTGCCAATGATTTTAGCGATCGTGATATCTCAGAGATTTCCGTGGCTCTATTTTCAGTCTGCTTTCCTATCGGTGCTGACATAAGCTGAATATAATCAATGACAATAAGACCCAGTTGTCCAACTTGTCGTTGCAAGCGTCTTGCTCTTGCTCTTACCTCAAAGGTGTTTAAGGCAGAGCCTTCATCAATGTGGATGGGTGCCTCATTCAACTGCCCCAAAGAATCTGTGAGTTTTTCCCAGTCATCATCATCAAGTTGACCGGTGCGCATTTTATGTTGGTCAACGCGCCCTACCGAGCCAATTAGTCGGGTGGTTAATTGCATGGAGGCCATCTCCATTGAGAACACAGCCACGGGCATTTTTTTTTCAATGGCAACGTGCTCCGCCATATTTAATGCCAAGGAAGTTTTTCCCATCGAAGGACGGCCAGCAATAATAATTAAATCACTCGGTTGCAATCCTGAAGTCATCTTATCCAGATCATTAAAGCCAGTTGGCATGCCCGTCACGTCACTGGCATTTTGCATACGCTGCTCTACACTCTCAACCACTTGTGGAAGCAGATGTTGAATGTCACTAAATCCAATATTGTCACGTTTCCCTGACTCGGCAATTTGAAATATTTTTGCTTCCGATTCATCCAGTAACTGCTGTGCATCTCGCCCTTGAGGTGAGTAAGCACTGGCGGCAATATCAGAACCGACTAGCGCTAAACTCCGCATAATTGAGCGCTCACGAATGATTTGCGCGTAGCCCCGAATATTCGCTGCGGTGGGTGTGTTTTCTGCCAACATACCTAAGTAAGCAATGCCACCCACATTTTTTAGCTCGTCACTTTTTTCCAGCGACTCCCCAACTGTAATAATATCTGCAGGTTGATTTGCCTCAATTACTTTAGCAATATGTTGGTATATAAGGCGGTGATCATGCCGATAAAAATCAATCTCACTCATGACGTCAGCAACCTTATCCAGCGCTTCGTTATCAATAAGTAAGCCACCGAGTAAAGACTGTTCTGCCTCAACGGAATGCGGGGGGAGTTTTAACTTATCAATTTGATCGTCAGCCATAATCAGATTATAGCGAATAAAAAAAAGGCTGCCTCATTTAGCAGCCTTAAAATTAAATTTTTTTTTATTCCTCAGCAGAAACAACCACGTTTATGTCGGTGGTTACCTCATGATGAAGGACAATGGTAATGCTATGTTCACCTAATGTTTTAAGGGGTCCGTCCGGCATACGAATTTCTGCCTTTTCCACTTTGTGGCCGGCAGCAGTTAATGCCTCGGCAATATCAAAATTAGTAACTGAACCAAAAAGCTTGCCATCAACACCGGCTTTTTGTTGTACCTCTAATTTAAAGCCCGCAATATCTTTTGCACGTTTTTCTGCCGCTTTAACTAATGCTGCTTGCTGTTTCTCAAGTTCAGCACGACGCGCCTCAAATTCAGCTTTATTTGCCTCGGTGGCACGCTTCGCTTTACCTTGAGGTAAAAGAAAATTTCGACCAAAACCGTCTTTCACATTCACAATATCGCCAAGGTCACCTAAGTTTGCGACTCTTTCTAATAAAATAACTTGCATCTTTATCTTCCCTAGTGTTTGTCTGTGTATGGTAGAAGGGCAAGAAATCTTGCGCGCTTTACTGCCGTTGTCAACTGTCTTTGATAGCGAGCTTTCGTGCCAGTAATACGTGCAGGAATTATCTTGCCATTCTCTGTAATAAAATCTTTTAGAAGATCGATATCCTTATAATCAACCTCTTTAATACCCTCGGCTGAAAAGCGACAATATCTTCTTCGTTTGTACATATCTCTTGCCATTATTTACTCCTGTTATTCAATGTGTGTAATGTGGAAAATGATTTGGTTTGACTTCTGTGATCTTTTTTCTAAAAATCCCTGAAAAACCTTTTTATCCCCCGGTTGCAAATTAAGCTTAGTTTGCTCACCGGCCACAATACAATTAATTTCTAAAAATACTTTTTTGTTAAATTTTGCTTCAGTCTGTTGAGACTCATGTTTTAACCTGAATTCTTTTAATGGAACCCCGGCTGGTGTAAATCGAAGTGGCTCAACATGAATAATCTCACCGGTAAGTGACAATTCATTCAATGACTAAGCTTCTACCTCTGCCACCACAACTTCATCTTTGCTGTCCCCGACCAACGATTTAGCTTTATCCTCTTTCATCATTGGCGATGGGCTCGTTATTGCTTTTTTAGTGCCAAACACTAAATGTCGCAAAACTGCATCATTAAATTTAAAGTTTTGTTCAAGTTCAGCCAGCGCTTCATGATTACACTCAATGTTCATCAGAACATAGTGCGCCTTGTGAATCTTTTGAATATGGTAGGCTAATTGACGTCGTCCCCAGTCCTCAAGACGATGGATCTTGCCTTTGTGGTTCTTAACTAAAGTTTGTAGACGTTCAATCATCGCAGGCACCTGTTCGCTTTGATCAGGATGCACGACAAATACGACTTCGTAGTGTCTCATTGAATCTCCTTATGGTTAATAGCCTCCTAAACGTTAGTGAGGCAAGGATTTAAAAAGAAGTTATTATAGCGATGTTTCTTTAGAAATCAATGGTTTTAACTTATATTCGGTCTTCAATACTGGCACCATAAACACGGGCTTTTAAATATTTAATCTGATCTCGTATGTTTGCAGCCAGTTCAAATTCTAAATTTTTCGCCGCTTTTTGCATGGCTTTATCCAATTTATTAATCTCCTTGATCATCTGCGGCTCGGTGAAGTCCTCATATTTTCTGTTCTCTTTTCGCGTGGCTTGATCACGTTTAAATTCTTCAGCATCCTCAGGGCTCTCAATAATATCCTTGATTTTTTTCATAATCCCTTTCGGTGTAATGCCATGTTGTTTATTAAACGCCATTTGTTTAATGCGCCGACGGCTCATTTCGTCCATCGCTTTTTTCATGCTTTGGGTAACTTTGTTGGCATAAAAAATAACGCTACCATTGAGATTTCGCGCTGCACGACCGGCTGTTTGAATTAATGACCTTGAGGAGCGGAGAAACCCTTCTTTATCTGCATCCAGTACCGCGACCAGTGAAACCTCTGGGATATCAAGTCCCTCCCGCAGCAAGTTAATGCCAACCACCACATCAAACTTACCAAGCCGCAGGTCACGAATAATTTCAACCCGTTCAACCGTGTCGATATCAGAATGCAAATAGCGCACCTTAATTGCATGTTCCGTCAGGTAATCCGTTAAATCTTCCGCCATGCGCTTGGTAAGAGTTGTCACCAGCACGCGTTCATTACTATCGACACGTTTTTTAATTTCACTTAATAGGTCATCAACTTGTGTATCTGCCGACTTTACAATGACCTCTGGATCAACCAAACCCGTCGGTCGAACGACTTGCTCAACAATTTTTTTGGCATGCTTTTCCTCGTAGTCTGAAGGAGTTGCTGAAACAAAAATACATTGCGGCAAGATCGCTTCAAATTCTTCAAATCTTAAGGGGCGATTATCATGCGCTGAGGGTAAGCGAAAACCATAATCAACTAAATTTTCTTTTCTTGCCCGGTCGCCTTTTGACATACCACCAATCTGAGGAATAGTAACGTGGCTTTCATCAACAATCATAAGTGCATTGTTAGGTAAGTAATCCAATAACGTTGGGGGCGCCTCCCCCGGTTTACGGCCCGATAAATGCCGGGAATAGTTCTCAATACCTTTACAAAAACCAATCTCATTTAACATTTCCAAATCAAATTTTGTCCGCTGTTCAATGCGTTGCGCCTCAACTAATTTTTTTTCTTCAATATAAAATTTGATACGCTCATCAAGCTCAATCTTAATTTTCTCAATGGCGTTCAGTGTTGTTTCCCTTGGAGTCACATAGTGACTTGATGGGTAAACCGTGAAGCGAGGAATCTTTTTAAAAATTTGTCCCGTCAATGGATCAAAAGTGGTTAATGATTCAATAACGTCATCAAATAAACTCACACGAATGGCCGTCTCAGAATTTTCTGCTGGAAAAATATCAATCACATCACCACGTACACGAAAACAGCCTCGAGAAAAATCAAAATCATTTCTTTCATACTGCATTGAAACAAGGCGCAAAATAATATTGCGCTGCAGCAATTTATCACCAACCTGCATATGCAAAACCATTCCTTGATAATCGACCGGATCACCAATGCCATAGATGGCTGAAACCGTTGCTACAATAATACAATCATTGCGCTCTAGCAGTGCTTTTGTCGCCGATAAACGCATCTGTTCGATGTGGTCGTTAATACTAGAATCTTTCTCTATATAGACATCCCTGCCGGGCACATAGGCTTCGGGTTGATAATAATCGTAGTAGGAGACAAAATACTCAACGGCGTTATGCGGAAAAAATTCTCTGAACTCTGAGTATAGTTGCGCCGCTAATGTTTTATTAGGTGCCATAACGATTGCCGGCCTTCCCGTTCGCGCCACTGCATTTGCAATCGTAAAGGTTTTACCAGAACCTGTTACCCCTAGTAAAGTTTGAAATTTTTCACCCTGATTAATTCCCTCTATCAACGATTCGATTGCGGTTGGTTGGTCACCAGCGGGGTCAAAAGGTGAAAATAGCGTGTAAGGACTATTTGGAAATGTTAGGTTCAATGTCATAATTTTCTAAAAGAAAATATTTTAACAGCTATCGAACTTTCATGGCTGCACTGAGTCATTTAATAAATATATATTTAATTATCTGTTCACTATGAAAACATTAAGCAGCCTCTTACTTCTCCTGTCTTTCTCCACTTCTGCATTTGCTTTTAATCAAGCCAAGCTGATGGATGCATGGGTCTCCGTAGTGATGATTCGAGGCTACACCGATAATGGCTCATTAGCTTATGGTTCAGGGGTCATTATTGGCGAAAACGAAGTCGTTACCAATTGCCATGTATTACGAAAAACAAAAAAACCTTGGGTGTCTCAAGGTGAATATTCTTTTTCTATTACCTCCGTCAAAGCGGACACATGGAAAGATCTTTGTTTGTTAACAGTATTTAACCTCAATCGCACACCTGTGCCCATTGGGAATAGTAATGATTTAATTAAAGGTCAAGAACTGGCGGGTATTGGTCATTCGAATGGAGCACCCGTCCCGTTAACAACTGGCGGCTATGTTATCTCTACCTATGATATGAGAGAAGGTGGCCGCATTATTTTAAGCTCGGCGAAATTTCGACTGGGTGCAAGTGGAAGCGGTTTATTTGACATGCAAGGAAATTTAGTCGGTATCAATACCTTTAAAACTACCGGTTACGGCTCCTATTATTCGGTTCCAGCTGAATGGATACACGATGTCAGAAAACAGCCTGCCACTAATAATTTTCCCATCCAAGGCAAGGCTTTGTGGGAAGAGGATGAAGACAAGAAACCTTTTTTCTTAAAAATTGCTATTCCCAAAGTAAAAGAAAATTGGCAAGAACTTTTAGGTATTACAACGAGTTGGGTTGAGCAAGAAGCCAATAACACCGAAGCATGGTTTGAGTTTGGCTATGCAAATGAAATGTTGAAAAATTACCAACTCGCATTGGATGCCTATCAAACCTCAATAAGTAAAGACAGTAATAATTCGGATGCACTTTTTCGTTCAGGTGTAATTGAGAATTTGCAAGGCCACAACGAAGAGGCCATCTTGATTCATGCGGCACTTGAAAAAATGAACCCTGCCCGAGCCGATGAATTAAAAGAACTCATTTTGATGCAATAAATTTTTAATTTGTGAAAAGTTATTTTTTAAGTAAAATTATACAAACAATTTTTCACACAATTTAGGATCACATTGTCAAAACCACCCCTCTCGGATTGCGTCAATCGAATTGAAGAATCGCCAACCTTGGCCATTACGGCAAAAGCCAACAAGCTAAAGTCCGAAGGCAAAGATATCATTGGCCTTGCTGCAGGTGAACCCGATTTTGATACCCCTGATTTTATAAAAAATGCGGCAATTCAGGCAATTCATGAGGGTTTTACTAAGTATACTGCCGTTGCTGGCACTCCCTCATTAAAAAAAGCTGTCATAGAAAAATTTAAACGTGACAATCAACTTCAGTATCAATCCCATGAAATTATTGTCGGTGTCGGCGGTAAACAATGTATTTTTAATTTATGTTTAGCCCTATTGAATGAAAATGATGAAGTTATTATTCCAGCACCCTACTGGGTTTCCTATGTCGATATAGCACAACTTACTGGTGCTAAACCTGTCGTAATTCAGTGCGACATTAATCAAGCTTTTAAGCTTTCACCAG
>Ga0181555_1001421_pt1 | contig 21226 bp, 16 predicted proteins | sample 011ome_15_FD_145601 | JGI IMG/M metagenome (GOLD analysis project Ga0181555, IMG submission 145601) | Coastal salt marsh microbial communities from the Groves Creek Marsh, Skidaway Island, Georgia - 011504AT metaG (spades assembly) | ecosystem: Environmental > Aquatic > Marine > Intertidal zone...
CTATACTAAAAATAGAATTGCACCCCCTACTATTACAATTGATACTACAAACAAAACTCAAAACGTAGATGCAAAATCAACTGGTGTACAAATAACTTCTTTCGAAGATTCTATACTAACTGTTAAAGAAATTTATACAGGTTCAAACACAACATTCTTAGAAACTGATGTAGATTTATTTTTTGACTTAAATCCAAATACCGTTGCAAATAAAGATGATAATTTAACTATATCATATAGTAATCTTGGGGATTTGGTAGATTCTTCACAAGTACAATTTACTGTAACTGTAACTGATAGTGAAGGTATAGACAGAACCATATCGGATTCGGTTTCATTATCTAAATCAAAAAATGCACCACCAAATGTTTTAGTAACAGTATCACCACAATCACAGACAGTAGATTCTGGTTCTGCTGCAGATGATATTGTAATTTCTGTTAAAGAAGGTACTACCAACTATTCATATGAAGCAGGTACATTAACTGAAAATACTTTTAAAATATCATCAGTATCAACTGGATTTAGTAATTCAACATCAACCATTACTTTAGACTCAAATCCAACTCTAACCACAAGTGGAACCGCAACTATATCTTATGTCAATTCAGAAGGAACTGCGGATAGTGAAGTTGTTTCATTTACTATTGGTGTTGCAAAACAAGGTCGAGATGGAATCGGTGCATCTACTATTGAATTAAACCCACCTTCTCAAGAAGTTAGTGTTGATGTTAATGATTTAATTTCAGATACAATTCCATTTTCTGTTCAAGTATATGATTCCAATGGGGTATATACATACGATGATACACTTTCTACAAATGGAAGTTTTAAAATCACAGGAATATCAGATTCCAATGGAGATGGTACTTCTACTCGTACAAATAGTACAATATTTTCTGCTAAACCAGCGAGTACACTTGGTAACTTAGTTACATTTGATGTTACATATAAGGATAGAGATGGTAATACATCAGACCCGATTGAAAAAACTCACTCAATACGAGTTATAGCAGAAGGTTCAACTGGACCTGGTATTGTTTTTACTGGACCTTGGGAAAATACACGTACCTACCAATATGATATTGCAAGTGGACGAAGGGATGCTGTGTTATATAGTGGAAGATATTATGCTACTCTACAGTCTGCTACAAACCAAGCACCCGAGGTAGATGGTAATGCGTATTGGCAAGATTTAGGAACTGATGATTTCTTTGTAGCAGCTAAGATTGCGATATTCGATGATTCGTTCATAAAAAATACATTAAACATTGGTGCTAATAACGAAGGTGCTTTATCTTCCGCAAATATAACACTAAATGGTACTGATACATACCCGTACTTTTCATTAGGACAATCTGCCGAAACTGGTTCTCAAGAATATGGGGCAAATGGAATTTTCATTGGTAGACATGATGTTAATAAGAATGCAAATGCTCCTAATGGTGCATATGTAATGTCTTTTTCAAATGGAACGAATTGGTTAAAGTGGAATGGTTCTACGTTAGATATAAAAGGTTCTATAACAGCAACTACTGGTACCATATCAGATTCAGTAACTATCGGTGGAACAACTGCCGGAAACCTACTTGGTCCTGGAGATGCTGCAGGAGATATCAATACCAGTCCACCCACTACCACTATAAGTGGTGATAGAATTAGAACAGGAAATATACAAGCAAATAATTTTTCTGGAGTTACGGACGGTTCTGATTTTTCTACGGATGGTTCTAATTTTGATTTATTATATGGTACCATAACTACACCTTCATTTAGAATAGATACAGCCGGAGATGCATATTTTGCTGGTAACATATCAGCAGGGGCAACTATTAGTGGTGCGTCTATTACTGGAACAAGTATCTCAGGGGGTACTATTTCTGGTACAACCTTTAGTGGTGCAACTGGTACCTTTACTGGAATTATTACTGCAGAAAGTGGTGAAATTGGAGGATGGAGTATTGTAGATGATAAGATATTTACGGATAATATGTCTTTGAATTCCGATAGGTCTGCATTGGAAATATATAATGGTAACTCTCTTGCAGTTGATATAAATTCAAGTACAAATCTTAGTTCATTGGGTGCCTCATCTGGAAATAGTTTAAATATACCTCCTAAAGCAATTGGTACAAGTGATTATGAAAGAAACTTCCGATGGTCAAGTCAATATACCATACCAAGTGCTACGATGACTACTGAATACACATCACCAACTACAATTACAATACCATCTGAATTGCTCAACGAAACTTTGGTATTTACATATGATACAACCGATGACGTTGAAATATATACATCTATGGTTGCGTTAGAGAATTTTTTAGATTCAAATACATATTATCAGGTAGTTGGTTATGTTGGAATATCTGTGCAATGTGTATTAGAATTAATCTATGGTGGTATTGTTGTTGCATCTTTAACTGCATATTCAGATAGCGGACCAGAATTGCCACTAATAGGAACGACTCAGGGAGAATCAGATGTAGAGAGACAACACGAACGATTTCCAAATGGTACACCACAATCGACAAGTTTTACGGCCTACTATTCTGGGGATTATACTGTTAGAACACGAACTACTGTAACGTATGATGCACAATTTTACGCAAGTGTCTATGCTCCTAATGGATACTCCAGTCAACTTACAGTAGAAGCATTTACAGCTGGATTTTCAAATGTAAGGGTATTTAAAGAAGTATCAAAAACGGAAGTTAACGCAGGTGGATTACAAGTAGTTCGTTCTACAACTGAGTATGTAATAATGGATAGATTATCAAGTGGTACCATGTTACAGGTTGGTGGTAATATTACTGCAACTGGTAACATTACTGCATATTATTCATCGGATAACAGATTAAAAGAAAACATAATTCCAATTGTAAATCCATTTGATAAAATTGATAAAATTGGTGGATATGAGTTTGATTGGAAACCTGAGTTTGAAGAAATACATAATTCCGAAGGTCATGACGTTGGTTTAATCGCTCAAGAAATACAAAAATCTATGCCAGAGTTAGTTGGTGAAATGAATGGTGGGTTTTTAGGTGTCAAGTATGAAAAATTAACAGTTTATTTATTAGAAGCTGTAAAAAATTTAAATAATAGATTAATTGAGTTAGAAGAAGAAAATAAAAAATTAAAGGAAGATAACTAATGGCATTACCCAATGATGGTGAATTAAGTGTACGTGGTTTACAAGTTGAGGCGTTCATACCTGCAGGTAATGAAAATCATTTTACGGACCTAGCTGAGTTATATGGTATTAATGGGTATAATCCAAGTGCACCATCTAATATAATTTTAGCAGATAGTTTCTATGGTGAAACATTAAATCTAACAGCAACTTCAATTACAATTACCCCAACAACTTTGAGTTTACCAAATAACGGAGGGGGTACTTCTCAATATACAAATATAAATGTAAGTTCTGATGGTTCTTTTTTAATAGTAAATAAACCAAATTGGATAGGAATTGACGATTCATATTATACAAGTGGAGGTACTATTAGAATATATAGATTTGATAACTCTGCACTAGGTTCCCCAGAACGTTCTGCAACACTAGAATTCAGGGGTACTGGTGGTATAACTCGTAGAACATTATCAATAACACAAGCGGGAAATCCAATTGAATTAACCTTAAATCCGAGCACATCACAAACACTTTCACGTACTGCAAGTACATTAACACAAGATGTAACGGTTACAAATCCATTGGTAGTAACTGGTACTGTTGTAGGTGATGGTATGACATTATCATCACCTTCTGTAACTAATCTTGGAAGTACATCAATATATAGATTTACATTATCATACACAACCAATGATACAACATCAACTCGCGAAGCGGTTATAACATTTAATATTACAGGAGATACTTTTTCAGATGTAAGGATTATCACTCATACACAAACGAGGTTAGTACCATCATTATCAATTGCAACATCGACATTATCATTCGTACAAGGTGGTGAAACTAAATTCTTTGATGTGGTATCAAATACAGATTGGACTTCTGATATAACTGGTACTGGATTCGAACAATCTCTTTCATCTACAAGTGGATTTACTACATCCAACTTATCGGGTAATAGTAATGATAGAATATATATTAATGCGTTAGTAAACGAGGAAACATCTCCACGAAACGGAAATGTTAGGGTTGAAGTAGATGGTGGTAGTCCATTTGATACTGTTAGTTTATCTCAAGCTGCATTTGTAGAGACACTATCAATTGCAACATCTCTACTTTCATTTAATTCATCAGGAGAAACTGAATTCTTTGATGTGGTATCAAATACAGATTGGACTTCTGATATATCTGGAACTGGATATCAACAATCATTTTCTTCCACAAGTGGATTTACAACTTCTAATTTATCTGGAAATGGTAATGATAGAGTGTATATAAGAATTGCCGAAAACACAGGAACATCTACACGAAATGGAAGTGTATCAGTTGCTGTATTAGATGGAAGTCCATCTGATTCGGTGAGTTTTTCACAAAATCCTAAACCAATTTGGACTGATGCTGATATTCTTATTTCTGGATTTGATGTTGATGAGTTTGGAGATATCTCAGTACCAACAATTACAACTACTGGTAATATTGCTTATACAACAACATACACCGATGGAATTAGTAATGTTACTGCAGCTGCAGGGTTCCCATTAGTTGGTGAAAATACACCAAGATATGTACAAGTAACTGTGACCGTACCAAGTGCATATAGAAACCCAGGTTCATATACAAAAACAGTTTCGGCAGTACAAGAAGAAAGATTCTATGGTTCAGATGAAATATCAATCAGCGGATTCTCTGTTGATGCTGATGGTGTAGTTACTCAACCAACAGTTTCGGCAACAGGTGTTTTAGCTTCTAATATTACCGTGACTTATGATGGTGGTGCAAGTGTACTTACAAAAGGATATCCGTTAATCGGTAGTGCTGCTACAAGAACTGTTACTGCAACAGTAACAATACCAAGTGGGTGGTTTAATAGTGGTGAACAAAGTAGGTCAGCAACCGATGTTCAAGAAGCTGCTACATTAACTGGTTGGATATATTATCCATATAATTCTACTGCAGAAACACGTGAAATTGGTGGAATTCCATTACCAATTACCACGACCTACACATATGATGATATAGCTTCTACTGCTATATTCCAATTTAGTGTTAGGACAAACTTCACGACTCCGTTTATCGTTACTGAATTTGGTAGTGGGGTTTTATATGAATATGGTGGATTGAATTCAGTATCAAGTGTAACCTTCGATTCTCAAGTAGATGGAATTTCACCATATCAAAGACATTTTGAAGTTAGAGTTCCAATACCAGGACCAGGTGGTAGTAATGTATCAACAGTAAATGTTAGACCGACTGGATTTAGTGGATATAATACCGAATTTGATATAGTTGTTAATCGTGGAAGTACTCCAACGGTCTCACCAACAGTTGAGTCAACAGTTTTACCAACGGTAAGACCAAAACCACAAATATAATAATTAACTATGATACAGGAAGAAATAATTTTAACTAAACACGAGTGTAATTGGATTTTAAATTCATGCGGTGAATTTATTCGTAGTGGGATTACACATGATGGAATTAGTATCGAGGAATCTGATTGGAGAACTTGTTATGAATATACGTTTACTAACAATATAAGCTTACAAAATCTAATATTATCAAAGTTACAGAAATATGGTGTTAATTCAGTACCAAACTCAATGAGTGTTGTTAGATATGAATCTGGTCAATATTTTAAAAATCATATAGATAGTGGTATCGGTCATGAAGATAGAATAAAAACAATTTCTATACAACTATCAGATATTTCAGATTATAATGGTGGAGATTTATTAATATGGGAATCTGATGAAGATGGAAATTCTTGTGCACATTGTGTTAGTCGAGAAATAGGAAACATGGTACTTTTTGATTCTAAATTAAATCATGAAGCGATTTCAATAGAAAGTGGAACTCGATATATTTTAGTCTTTTGGTTAACAGATGAAAATCTTCAATAAATATTACTTTTTATTCTAAAGTATATTTATATATAAAGGTTATAGAACAATGTCAAAAGTACCACCATGGATATTATTAGTAGCTACCGGAGCAGGAAATACTGTTCAAGGTGGTGCAGATATATGGGTGAATAATTTCCTAAAAGAAGTTTGGCCAAACTTACCAAATAATCGGTATTATAGATTACTTATAGATTCAAAAAGACCTGGTAATTTTAAAGATGAATCACTTCCTAAAAATTTAAAATTTCATTTTCACTTTGATGATGAAAAACTTACTCATTCCTGGTGTAAAGAATCCAAATGGATTCATTTTTTACATGGACATTACCACATGAGAAAACATCTTTGGGAATATGAAGATAAATTTGGTTTAATTTATGTTCATGCATATCCAAGAGATATGGAATCTGTGATGAATAAATTACCAGAACTTGAAAGAACTCAGTTTCAAACAAAAATTGATTCAGATTTTTATGATGAACTGTTAATGACGTTTAAAAGAAGAATTTGGATAGGATTGAATCATACTACCATGATAGATAAATTTCCAAATTATACTTATACCATTCCTAATTATTATGAATTCAAAGGACCTGCTCCTCTAACTACTCATGTTGATAATGGTAAGGTTGGATTTGCTGCAAGAGCAGAAACAAGAAAGTGTTTACATTGGATGAATGGTATAGAAAAAGGTTATGCTTTAACTGGCCAATATGATGTTCAAAATCTAAGAGATACATCATCGTTTACTCTAAAAACTACCGATATATATCAATGGGAACCTGGAATATTTCAGGCGTTTATGGGTAAAAATTGGGGAATATTTCATGGGGCATATTTTAACGAACCATTTGGATACTCTATTTTTCAAGCTTTGGATTATGGAAAACTACCCATAATTAATACTGATTGGGCTAAAAAATGTGACTACAAATATCGTGCATCTACAAAAAACGAATTTGATGATTGTATTAAGATAATAAAGAAAGATTCGTATGAAACTCGTAATGAGGAAAGAAATAAATTAATAAATTTCTTAAAAAAATACGATAATAAAAAACAATGGGCTGATTCCATGAGAACTCAAATGTTAAATTTTCACTAATTTTTTATCGTTTGGGGAAATCGTATATATGTATATACAAAGGGGGTAGGGGGTTAGTGCTAATTACTTTAAACTGACAAAATAATAAATAAAATTTATAACCCTTAACTGACTAACTATAATAGTTATGGCACTACTGAATGTAGATTTTATCAAAAATTTTTTAACGAACAATCAAAGAGAATCCGAGGATGTTAATTCTATTCCATATACTCAATTAGATAAAGTTCCATATCGTTGGACTCATGGTGCAAGTGATTTACATTTGGGTGATGGGTTGTTAATTTATTCTTTAATTCATTATCTTCGTGCTAAGACTTGTGTTTGTTTAGGAAGTGGTGGTGGATTCATTCCACGAATAATGACACAAGCAAGATTCGATTTATACGAGGCTGGAATCTTTGAAGGAAACAATGATATAAATTGGGGTGATATTGGTTCAACTTATTTGGTAGATGCTGCTAATGGAGTTGGTGGATTTACTGATTGGACTGATGAGAATTCTTTTTTTAGAAAACACTTTGACCCACGATTACTTCTAACAACTACCGAAGAAGCATTTTACAACTTTTTTGTTAAAGAAGATATTAAAATTGATTATCTACATATTGATGCTGGTCATTCTTATGAGGATGTAAAACAAGATTTTGAATTATATTCTCAATTACTTCAACCACATGGTATAATTTCCATTCACGATACTGATACTTCATTTGAAAAAGAACATTATATAACTGATGATATCAGAGATGGATTTCACCAAGAATATGCAAATGGACCTGCTCAACTAATTAAAGAGTTACAAGAAAGTGGAGGGTGGGAAATTTTTAATTTATTTAATAATGGTATATTTAGAAATAGACCAAGTTCAACTGGTTTAACAATATTACAAAAATGCAAAAACTAAATTTAGTTACGGTTGTAGGACACAATACTACTTTGTTTCCTCATATGTTAAAACACTATGAATCAATGGTAGATGAAATCTTCGTTGTAGTGTACAGACAGAGTGAAGATGATGGAATACTTGATGAAGTTCTAAAGTGTGGTGTAACTCCTTATATGGTAGTTACAGAACCTAAATTCAATTGGGAAAAGGTAACTGAATTATATAATACCGTAAAACAAACCAAACCAAACGAATGGTGGGTGGTAGCGGATGATGATGAATTTCATTTATATCCTAAAAACATTCGTAAGATGATTAAAGAATGTGAGGAAAATGGATGGGAATTCATTACAGGAGGATTTCTCGATAGGATAGGAGAGGGAGGAACTTTTCCTAAAGTACACAAGTACACCGATGTATGGAAGGCTTTTCCAAATGCTGGATTTTTTAGACATCCAATGAGTGGGGCTTGTCCAAATAAAGTTTGTGTAATGAAAGGTTCAGTTGATGTAACATCTGGTCAACATTATGCAATTGTTGGAGAAGATGATAAAAACAGTTGGGGGAAATTTCACAAGAAAAAGTATCCAATTGGTAATGGTGAGGGATTTGTACAGGTCCATCATTTCAAATGGGATTCAACTGTTTTAGAAAGATTGAAAGAAGTTTCGGAAACGAAAGAAGAATATACATTTTGGCAAGAATATAAGAAAATGTATAGAGGAATACAATTAAATGATTGGAAAATCGACATAAGTAATCCAGAATTCCATATTGAACATATGGACGATAACTATCATCATAGTTATTCTCAATGGGATATACTTATAGACAAAATAGTTTCAGTATGATAGACCACAGAGGAGAACTCTACGATTTAAGAGATGAATTAAACGAAACCGGTTGTGGTTTTTGTTTAGCAAAATGGACACAAGTTACAATCCACTTACAAAATGGAGAAACACACTCGTGTCACCACCCGATTCCACATAAAATTCCATTATTGGAATTGAGAAGAAATCCAACAGCACTTCATAATACAAGACACAAGAAGAAACAACGTAAGTTGATGTTAAATGGTGAAAGACCAGATGAATGTGATTACTGTTGGAAAGTAGAAGATAGTGGACCTGAATTTTCAGATAGAACTTATAAATCATCTGAACCTTGGTCTAAACCTTATTTAGAAGAAATTAAAAATTTACATTGGAGAGATAACTTTAATCCAAAATACGTTGAGGTTGCTTTTTCAAATGCATGTAACTTTAAGTGTTCATATTGTGGACCTCAATACTCATCTGCTTGGGTACAAGAATTAGAAAAACACGGTGCATATCCTACAACAGATAATTATAATAATTTAGAATGGTTTAAAGAGGTTGGTAAAATGCCTTATAAACATTCTGAACCAAATCCATACGTAGATGCGTTTTGGGAATGGTGGCCTGATTTGTATCTTGATATGGATACATTTAGAATTACTGGTGGAGAACCAACCATGTCACCTGATTTTTGGAGAGTTGTTGAGCATATTCTAACAACCGATAATCCAAATACTAATTTAAAACTTTCAATTAACACAAACTTAGGTATTCCTGATAAGTTATATGATAGATTAGTTGAAAAATTAGTACAATTAGAAGAGAGTGGTAGAATTAAAGAACTTACTATATTCACATCAGTTGATACCTATGGTAAACAAGCCGATTATATTAGAAATGGTTTAGATTTTGATGTATGGCAAGAGAGAGTAGATAATTTACTTTCTAAAACCAAAAAACTATCTATCGCTATAATGAGTACCTTTAACGCATTATCAGTTCCTAAATACGCTGATTTAATTGATTGGGTATTTGAACAAAAAGTAAAACACAATTCACCAGATAGACATTGGGTAACTTCTTTAACTTTAGATTCTGCTTATCTAAGATATCCAACTCACCAAATTGTAAAGATTTTACCAAAAGAATGGAGAGATACCTTGGAATCACTTGCAATTCAAATGGAAACTTTACATACTGTAAGACCACTTTGGGAGATTGAGGAATGGCAAGACCATTACTTAGGATTTACTCAAATTGAAATTGGTAAAATACGTAGAATTATAGATTGGTTTGATGAACCGATGGATGAGGATGAACAAAATAAACTTCGTAGAAATTTCTATAATATGTTTAAAGCTCATGATGAACGTAGAGGTACTAACTTCAAAGAAACTTTTCCAGAATTAGCAGAATTTTACGAGGAGTGTGGCAAACTATAAAAGAAAATCATTTAAAAGTTAAGAAGGAACTTGGTGAAGTATCATCAAGTTTCTGTTTAGCTAAATGGTCACAATTAACACTTTACTTACAAAATGGATATAACCATTCTTGTCATTATCCATCACCACATAAAATACCACTAAGAGAAGTTCAGAGAAATCCAAAAGCACTTCACAATACAAGATATAAAAAGCAACAAATGAAAAAGATGTTGCGAGGTGATAGACCAAGTGAGTGTGAGTATTGTTGGAAGATTGAAGATTTAGGTGATGATTACTTTTCTGAAAGAATATACAAATCTGGTAATTCTTTTTCTCAAATTAAAAAAGATGAAATCTTAGAAAAGGGTACGAGAGATATTGAACCAAGTTATTTAGAGGTTTCCTTTTCGAATACATGTAATATGAAATGTGCATATTGTACACATTCAAATTCTACAACTTGGTTAGAAGAAATAGAAAGATTTGGTTCCTATCCAACTTCAAATAATTACAATAGGTTAGAAGAGGATAAGAGAACATATAAACAATCAGAAGAAAATCCATATGTTGAAGCCTTTTGGAAATGGTGGCCAGAACTTTATCCAAAACTTCACACACTAAGAATTACAGGTGGTGAACCACTTTTATCAAAAGATACTTGGAAAGTAATGGATGAGTTGATTGAAAATCCAAATCCTAATTTAATCTTTTGTGTAAATACCAACTTAATGGTACCTGATAGTTTAATTGATAAACTTATTGATAAATTAAATCAGTTAGATGGTAAAGTAAAAGAAATACAGATATTCACAAGTGGAGAATCAGTTGGTTCTCAAAATGAATATATTAGATATGGATTGAAATACGAAGTTTGGCAAAAAAACTTTGAAAAAGTTCTCTCAAATGTAAAAAATGTACTCGCATCTTGTATGACTGCTGTGAACATTTTAACAGTAGAATCCTATTGTGAGTTTGTGAGATACCTTTTGAAACTTCGTTCTATTTATAACAAGGAAGTTGATTATAACAAAGTTCAATTTGTAAATAACTTCTTAATATATCCTGAATTTTTATCTATTGTAAATTTAGATAACGAAACCAAGGATAAATTTAAAGCCGAAGTAGAAAAACTCATAGAGGAAAGAACTTGGGGTAAATATGAAGATGGTAATGGATGTTTAACTAATGAACAAACCAATCAACTTCAAGGTTTAATAGAACATATGTACAAAAATACATATGATGAAAAAACAACAAATATTCACAGAAGTGATTTCGTTAACTTTGTGGATGAATATGATAAACGAAGAGGTACTGATTTTAAAAGTACATTTAAAGAGTTAAATAATTATTATACGTTATGTCAGAAAAGAGTTTACAAAATACCGCAAAGATAATTGATTCTATATCAAAATCTTTCTGTGCTGCTAAGTGGTACAATGTATCAATTTGGTTGGGGAATGGAAGAACAGCATCATGCCATCATCCACTTGCACATTCAATTCCAAAGGGAGAACTTTTGGAAAACAAAACCGCTCTTCATAATACCAAGTTCAAAAAAGAACAACGAAAACTCATGTTGAATGGTGAAAGACCAGCTGAATGTTCTTATTGTTGGAGAGTAGAAGATGCATCTGAAAAAGATAGTGGTATTTTCTCGGATAGAGTTTATCAAACTTACAGATATACTGATGAGGAAGTAAAAGCAATTCAAAATATGCCATGGGATGCAAACGTAATTCCAAAAACAGTTGAATTGGCATTTGATAACTTATGTAACTTAGCATGTTCATATTGTAATGCTGAATTCTCATCAACTTGGCATCAAGATATTTCTCGTGGAGGACCTTATCAGAATATGAAAACAACCGGTGGTTTCACTTTTAAAAATACCGGTCACCACGCAATGCCATATGGTAATAAAAACCAAAACAATCCTTACATTGAAAAATTCTATGAATGGTTTGAAGAAATTAGAGGTGGTTTACAAGAACTAAGAGTATCTGGTGGCGAACCCGCTCGTTCTCCTTCGTTTTGGCAACTACTTGAAATGTGTGATAACGAAACCTTTAACTTTGCAGTAAACTCCAATCTTATCATGGAAGATGAGAGAATGGATACGTTATTAGCAGCCGCTAAAAACTTTAAATCATTTGATATCTATACTTCTGCAGAATGTATTGGTGATTTACAAGAATTTGTAAGAGATGGATTTGATTGGGATGTGTGGGAGAAAAACATCCTAAGAGCATATCACTCACCTGATGTAAATTCGGTACACATTATGATGACAATATCTGCATTAGCGGTTTGGAGTGTAAATGAGTTCTTAGAAAAAATTGTTGGTTGGAGAAAGGAATTTAATGATAAAGAAGCATTCTATATGAGTGTAAATATCTTACGTTTCCCATCGTTTCAATCAGTAAACATAATATCACAAGAAGTTAAAAATTCAATCGCTGATAAGTTAGAAAAAACCATAAACGAAAATCGTGAATGGATGAAAGAATGGGAAATGAACCACTATGATAGATTGGTTACCTATTTAAGAAATGTAGATACTTCATACGAAGATTCGGATGTTATGGAAAACAAACATAATGATTTCAAGAACTTTGTAGAACAATATGCAAAACGTAGACAAAAACCAATTGAAGAATATACACCAATTGAATTTCAAGATTGGTTTAATACTTTAAAAACATTACAATAATGAGTGAAGAATTAAAAAATCCAGGAGACAAAGTTTCTGAATCTTTTTGTGTATTACCGTGGATACATTTAAACACGTGGCCAAACGGAAACGTATATCCATGTTGTCTTACTGATTGGAGAGAAGATATTGGTAACCTTAAAGATAATACTTTAGAAGAAATTTGGAATGGTGATACCATGAAATCTATTCGTAAGGATATGTTAGAAGGAAATCAACATCATAGTTGTAGAAAATGCTATCAACAAGAGAAAAATACATTAGATTCAAGTAGAACATCATCTAATAGAAATTTTGAACATCTAATACCAACAATTACAGAAAATACACATGAAGATGGACATAATGATGATTTCAAATTACTTTATTGGGATTTTAGATTTTCCAATTTATGTAATATGAAATGTAGAATGTGTGGTTCATTTCTTTCATCTAAGTGGTATGAGGATGAGGTTAAACTATATGGTGGTTCTCCATTACCAAAAGCAATTATCAATATAAATGATTATTCTAAAAAGAATATGGATATTTATTTGGATGAGTTTGTTCGTAATGTAGAAGAAATTTATTTCGCAGGTGGTGAACCACTTTTAATGGAAGAACATTACTATATACTTCAGAAATTAGTAGAAGTTGGTAACCTTGATGTTAGATTGAGATATAACACTAACTTGGGATATCTTAAATTTAAACAATTTGATAATATTGAATTGTGGAAACCTTTTATGGAAAAGGATTATGCAAATGTAACTGTATTTGCATCAATTGATGGGTTTGGTAAAAATGCGGAATATTCTCGTAAGGGAACGAAGTGGGATGTTATTGAAAAAAATGTAAAAATATGTTTAGAAAATAAAGTCAATTTTCATGTATCATGTACTACTAATATATTTAATGTATTACATGTACCTGAATTTTATGAACACATGAAAGAATTGGGTGTATCTTTTTATAGTATTCATCTAAATAATATCTTAACAAATCCACATCATTATAATATAAACATATTACCAGATAATTTAAAACAGGAAGTTAAAAAAAGATATATAAGACATTTAAAAAGTTTATCTGAAGAGGAAGCGAATTCATTAAGACCTAAATATGAAAGTATATTTAATTTTATGGATGAACCACTTGAGGAACCAAGAGCTGAAATAGAAAAAACTTTAAAATATTTTACTGAATTATTGGATGATGGTAGAGAAGAAGAATACAGATTCTTAGATATAGTACCTGAATACACGGAATGGTATAATTCAATACCATATGATAAATCATTAAAAGATGAGAAACCATATTAATGGAAGATAATAGATTTTTATGTGATTTACCATGGAAACACATTAGTGTTCACCCACATGGTGTATGTTCTGTATGTTGTGTATCTAATCACGCACATGGCCAATCGGCTGCATCAAATATACTACCAGATGGTGGATATGAAAAGATAAATATAAGTGAAGGAATTCCTGCTATTATAAATTCGGATTCTTTTAAGGAAATTCGCAAACAGATGGTTGCTGGTGAAGTTCCACCTGCTTGTAAAACTTGTCATGATGTAGAATTAGCTGGTGGTAGAAGTAAAAGACAAAAAGATTCTTTTTATAAAACTGATGTTGATAAATCTACAAAACCAGATGGTACGATAAAAATAGATTTACGAAATGTAGAAATTAGATTAGGTAACTATTGTAATTTAAAGTGTAGAAGTTGTAATGCTGAATCATCAACGAGTTGGATTAATGATTATATGAAGTTGAAGGATGAAGTAAACTTTCCAAGTAATTATGATGAGTTACAGACAATGAATTATACTAACTACGATTGGGTAGAGGATGAAGATTTCTATAACGCACTTATAGAACATTCACCAATGATTGACCAATTACACATTAGTGGTGGTGAACCATTTTTAGTTCCAAAACACTTTAGGTTATTAGATAGATTGATTGAAGATGGATTAGCAAGTAAAATGAAAATATTTTATATTACAAACGCTAATTACGATTTTGAAAAGATAAAACCTGCATTAGAAAAACTAAAACATTTCCAATTCGTTGGTATCTCTATTTCAGTAGATGATTATGGTGATAGAAATGATTATATTAGAAAGAACGCTAATTTTAAACTTACCATAGATAATATAAAGAAATTTATTACTGAATATAATGACCATAACTTTTATTATACAATAACACAAACACTAAATTCTTATAACTTCCTTTATATGGAAGAACTAACTCAGTATTTGGTAAAACGTGGAATGTTTAAGTTAGATGGCACTGGTTTAATTAAAAGAGTAATTTCAAATCACGTACATGCACCTGAGTATCAATCAGCAAATATCATACCCAAAAAAGTAAGACAGGAAAAATTAGATTCTATCAAAGGATTACTTTCAGATGAATTTTACGATGATGTTGTTGGTAGATATTACAACGCAGAATATAACGGTCAATCTGATGTTTTCATAGATACAACAGAACGAGTTGATAGATTTAGAAAAGAAAAATGGAGAGAAGTTTTTCCTCTATTAGAATCTGCACTTAAAAAATCTACAATTTAAAATCTTATATATTTATATATAATTAAGGTTATATGGAAGATAAACTTGCAATCATTGTACCATACAGAGATAGGGAAGAACATTTAAATATTTTCATTCCTCACATGCACTCTTTTTTGAAAAATAAAGGGATTAACTACACCATTTTTATTGCAGAACAAACAGATGATAGACCATTTAATTATGGTAAACTATGTAATGTAGTTACTAAAGAAGTAGGTGAAGAATATACTTACTTTGCTTTCCATGATATTGATATGTTACCTATTTCTGATGAATGTGATTATTCATATCCAGATGTACCTACTCACTTAGCAACAAATGTAGAAGCTCATGAAAACAAATTACCCTACCCACAATACTTTGGTGGAGTTGTTTTAATTTCACGAGAAGATTTTGAAACAGCTAATGGATATTCAAATGAATATTGGGGTTATGGGTTTGAAGATTTGGATTTACTTTATAGATTACAAAGAAGTGATGCTTATCTTGAAAAATTTTATGATTTAAATCAAACATATCAGAGATATGATGAGGATGATATATTACCATATAGAATTGAAAATGTAGATGTATCTAATAAATTGAAATCACATACATTAGAAGGTATATCTATTCCAAAAGAATCAGAACTGAAAGCCAGAATAAATGGTGTTATGAAAAAAAGTATTTCAAAATCATTTTCAATATCAATATGGTTTAGAGATTCGAGTGAAATTGATTCAAATAAGAATGTAGTATCACTTGAAGGAATGGATTCTGGATTATTTTTGGATAGTGGAAAATATGTTATTGCTCAAGTATGGGATTCTGATAAAAAAAATTATGATGTATCACTTGATTACAATAAAAATAAATGGAATCATTTGGTTTATAGTTTAAATTATGAATCAAAATCACTTACTTTATATTGTAATAATATATCAAACACAATAAAACTTCCAAGTAATTTTAATATTCATCCATATTACGAATATTTAAAAATATCAAATAGAGAATCTAGTATAGATATTGCATCTATGGTTTCATTTGATTCAGTAATTTCAGATGAAGTGGTTTCTGAACTTTTTTTTAATGGGTTTAAAACTTTAGACTTGATAAAAAATAAAAATGGTTTAACTCCTGTTAATTTATTTGATTTTAATTCTAAATATTCGAATGACTTAATATTAGATAGAGGTACCTCATTGAATCATTTAATGGTAGCTGGTAAATTAACACCATTAACAGAAGATGTTGAAACTACATCGGAATTATATCTACCTGTTAGATTAGATGGGAAGTATAAATCACTCGTACATCCAGATGATAGTGATATTATAAAAAATTACTATAAGTATAATCCTGATGTAGAGGAAAACGCGGATATATTTTTTAATGAAGTAATTCCTAATTTACTTGATTATAAAAAAATAGGATTATCAACATTAGAATATAAAATATTAGATAAGCAAAATAGGAAAACATATGAACTTGTTAGAATTGTTACATAACGAATCAGTTATAAAGTTATTAGAAAAAATTGATGCCGATTTAAAAGAAATAACAATTGGTAGTGATTTTTCATTTATTTTTCCAACTTTGATTTTAATTGGGGAAATGTTTTTACAAGAAGGAAAACGAAGTAACGTACCTGAAATAATCTTAAAGAAAAAAGAATTACAAGAATTATCCGAATTGAAAAGTTTGAATGAGCAAAAAGTAATAGATTGGTTAGAAAAAGAATTAGTTAAAAATAAAAAATTAAATTATGGCAACATCTGATAACACAGCAGAAGAAAAAAAGAAATTAGAAGAAAGAGGAGTTAAGGCTCTTGAATCAATTGCAACTTCACTTGGTGATATGAATGATTGGTTTTACGATTTAGATGCAGATTTATGGCAAGAACGTCTTGAATGGTATCTAAATGAATTTTATCAAATTGCAAAAACAAAAACAGTAGGTAATACTAATAGACCAGAGAGAGGTAGTGAGAGAATCGAGGCGAAAACAGAAGGAGAAGATACTAACTCATAAACTTGGAGTAATCGTTCCATATAGAGATAGACCTCAACAACTAAAAAGGTTTGTTTCTCATATGGAAGATTATCTCAAAGATATAGAGTATGAAATCTTTATTGTTGAACAATCAGATGATAAACCATTTAATCGTGGTAAACTTCTGAATGTTGGATTCAAATCCGCATGCGATAAAGGATGTGATTACTTTGTATTCCACGATGTGGATATGTTACCCGAAGATGTAGATTACTCATATTCAGATAAACCGCTTCATCTTGCAACTCACTTACAAGAACACGATTACGAAACAACTTTCTTTGATTACTTTGGTGGTGTAACTATGTTTACCAAAGAAGATTTCAAAACTATCAACGGATTCTCTAACGAATATTGGGGATGGGGTTTTGAGGATGATGATTTATTGGTTAGGTGTGTTCAATCTGATTTGGAAATTGATACTGAAACTACTCGTAAAGATGAAATCAAAGAGTTTGAGGCATTCAAATTTAATGGAGATAACTCTTATATAAAATTATCCACAGAAAATACAAAATTATTAGAAGATGATTTTTCAATATCAGTTTTAGTAAAACCACAAGATGTAAAATTCAACGAAAATAAAGATTATGATGAGTTACCGATTATTTCTATACCAGGTTATAACATTGGATTATTTTACAATTCCTTTCGTAGATTCTTTTGTCAAGTTTACGATGTAAATAAAAAACCATATTCTATCTCAACTGAAATTGTTGGTGAGAGGTGGGTTCATTTAACAATGGTATATTCCGATAAACAAATTTCGTTTTATGTAGATGGTGAATTATTAGAAACTCAAGATATTGATACTGATATTTTACAACTATCTACTGATGAAATTTTTATAGGGTCTGCCAATGGTAAGAAAACTAATACTGATTTTTTCTATGGTTTAATATCGTGTATCGAGATATACGATATTGGTTTAACTCCAAAGGAAGTTAGAGAGATATCTCAAAATCCAACTAAACCAAAACTTAGAAATTTTGGAGAATTCAAATCATCAGAATATCTTTATTCTCAACTTTTACCTGAACTATCTAATGGAGAAACTTGTGTAGATTTGGGTGGAAATTATTCGGTGAATTTGAATAATATATATTTATATAAAGATGAACAATCGTTTACTACATTTCTACCAAAACCATATCGTAGAGATTCTCGATTCAAATCTTTAAAGCATAAATCCAATTCATCAAATGGTAATAAATGGGTTCATATGGAAACTCGTAAAAACCAATTAAAATACTATAATGATGTCAGACATGATTTGATTGATTTTAGAATAGATGGATTAAATACACTTCGATATAAAAATATTTCAGAAGAAATATTAACAGATTCAACTACTAAAATATCAGTAGAGTTATGATATACCAACCTGAAATAGGAATGATTGCTGGTAACTTTGATGTAATTCATCCTGGTTACATTGAGTTATTCAAGGAAATAAATGAGAATTGTAAAAAACAATACATATTCTTACATGATGACCCAACAATCGAACGACCTGAAAAACTAAAACCAATTCTTTCAGTTGAGGAACGAAAAGAAATGTTAAAACACTTCTTTATCAATCCAACTTTTTTAAGTTACAATACTGAAGAAGAATTAATGGTTTTATTAAGAGCAGTTAATCCAGATATAAGATTCTTGGGTGATGATTATATCGATAAAGATTATACTGGTAAAGAATTAGGAATTCAAATCCATTGGATAAATCGTTCACATGGTTGGAGTACTACAAAGTTTAAAAAGGCAATAGCAGAATCAATAAAATGAAATTAGGAGTTTGTGTACCATATAGAAATAGAGAAGCTCACCTAAAAGAGTTTGTGCCAACGATTGGTAAATACCTTGAAGAACACGGTATTGATTATCATATATACTTTGGCCACCAAGTTGATGATAAACTATTCAATAGAGGTGCAATGAAAAATATTGCAGCAAAACATGCCTTCGAAGATGGGTGTGATTATATAGTTTGGCATGATATTGATATGATACCAGAAGAAGGATGTGATTATTCATTTCCAAAAGATAATCCAATTCACATTGCAACTAATATTTCTCAGATGAACTATGAACTAAAGTATGAAGAATACTTTGGAGGTGCAATCCTTTTCTCAAAAGAACAAGTTGAAAAAACTAATGGATATTCCAATGATTATTGGGATTGGGGAATGGAAGATGATGATTTGTTCTGGAGATGTAACTTAGAAGGGTATGTTGATAATCGTTATATGGATTTTGAGGGTACTAAGAGAGATTATCTTTCTTTTAATGGAAAGAACTCTTATGTACAAATTCCATGTACTCGAAAACTAAGAAATTTAACTTCTCGTTCTCACACAATCTCAGTATTAGTACGTGCACACCAACAAGAAGAAAAAGTTCCAATTTGGTTAGTAGGTGATACTGAACGAAGATTTTGTGAATATCCAATTTTACGCAGACCTGGATTTGATTATGGTTTAAGTTATAATAATTCACGTGCATATACTGCACAACTTTGGAATAACCAAAAAGACCATTTATATCAATGGATGAAACGATATGAAAATCAATGGACATGGATAACTCTTGTCGTTGATGATAATAACATACATCTTTATATGAATGGAAAAGAATCAGATTCTCGTTGGGGAACTGGTACACCATCACCACAACACTTCGAAGGAATGTTAAAAAGATATGGTAATGTTGATTATTACTTAGGAACTACTACATCTGTAAACGATGATGATATTTCTAAGTGGTTCAAAGGTGATATTGCCGATTTAAAAATGTGGGATAGAGCATTAACTTCATACGAGGTTTCTCAACTTTCTAATAATCCAACTAATGATGGGTTATCCTTACATTATGATTTCAAAGATGGTTTAGTGTTGGATAAAACTAACAATGGAAACGATGGTATCTCTTATAATTGTGAAATAAACTCAGATGAAATAGAAATACCTTACACTGCAGTACCACATAGAATTCCAGGTAGATTAAAATGTTTACCACATGAAGATGAGGGATTAATAAATGTTGGTGGAGTAGATAAATGGGCTAAAGGAGAAACAACTGCTAGGAACGAACGAAGATTTGTACATCAGATGCAACAAGGAAAGTGGGATTATAAATCAGATGGAATTAATTCTGTAAAATATGAATTAGTTGGTAAAGATGAAATATATCCAAATGCAACTATGTTAAATGTAAAACTATGAGTCAACTACAAGACGTAAAAAATAAATTAGATAAAGTAGGATGTGGTTTTTGTTTAGCTAAATGGACACAAGTTACAATGCACCTTGGATTAGGTATGACTCATTCATGTCACCACCCTGCCCCTCATAAAATTCCATTAAGAGAAATTAGAAAAAATCCATCTGCACTACACAATACTCGTTTTAAGAAACAAAAACGAAAAGAAATGTTAGAGGGTAAACGACCTGATGAGTGTAACTATTGTTGGAATGTTGAAGATAATTCAGATTCATTTTCAGATAGAACCTTTAAATCATCAGAACCATGGTCGTTATCTGAATACGATAAAATAAAAGATTCACACTGGAAAACTGATTTCAATCCAAAGTATGTTGAGGTTTCATTTTCTAACACTTGTAATTTTGCATGT
>Ga0181555_1001434_pt1 | contig 21136 bp, 20 predicted proteins | sample 011ome_15_FD_145601 | JGI IMG/M metagenome (GOLD analysis project Ga0181555, IMG submission 145601) | Coastal salt marsh microbial communities from the Groves Creek Marsh, Skidaway Island, Georgia - 011504AT metaG (spades assembly) | ecosystem: Environmental > Aquatic > Marine > Intertidal zone...
TGACTTTAAATACTTCATTCGATTATACGGAAATTATCTATGTCTGGATTGACTTACCAAGACTCTGGTGTTGATATCACCAAAGGCAATGAACTAATAGATGAAATAAAGCCTATTGCTAAAAAAACCTTCAGAGATGAAGTGGTAACTGGTCTTGGTGGTTTCGGAGCACTTTTTGAACTTCCTTTAGGTAAGTATAAAAATCCAGTGCTTGTATCAGGAACGGATGGGGTGGGCACTAAATTAAAAGTTGCTGAAATGCTTAACAAGCACGACACCATTGGTATTGATCTTGTTGCTATGTGCGTTAATGATCTTATTGTCCAGGGTGCAGAACCTTTATTTTTTCTGGACTATTATGCGACAGGAAGGTTAGACAATTCCATTGCTAAATCGGTTATTGAAGGAATTGCAGAGGGCTGTATTGAGTCCGGGTGTGCCTTAATTGGAGGTGAAACCGCAGAAATGCCTGGGCTTTATTCTGGATCAGATTATGATTTAGCTGGATTCTGTGTTGGAATTGTAGAAAAAGACAAAGTGATTGACGGATCAAGCGTTGCTGCAGGAGACCATCTTGTCGCTATAGGATCAAGCGGTCCTCACTCGAACGGTTACTCTCTAATTCGTAAGGTTTTAGAAAAATCTTCTGCAGATGATGAAGTTCTTAATCGTTTAATAGAGCCTACAAGAATTTATGTCAAATCAATTCTATCTTTAATCTCGAAATTTAATATCAAAGCCATCTCACATATCACAGGTGGAGGTTTGATAGAAAATATACCCAGAGTTCTTCCAAAAAATTTAGCTGCCAATATTGATGCCATGAGTTGGTCAATGCCTGATGTTTTTCAATGGCTTCAGACTAATGGAAAAATTGAACAAAAAGAAATGTATCGTGTATTTAATTGTGGAGTTGGAATGGTATTAGCTGTTTCAAGAAATGATAGTCAAAGTATCATTGACCATCTGAATAATTTAGGTGAGACTGCATGGCTTATTGGGGATGTTTCTCCAAAAGTTGGCGAATCAGTCAATATCTAACTTATGATAGGGGTTGTTCTGATTTCAGGAAGTGGCTCCAATCTTCAATCGCTTATTGATCATTCGAAAAACATCAACCTTAAAATTTCTTGTGTCATTTCGAATAACCCAAATGCCTATGGTTTAGAAAGAGCTAAAAAAGCCAATATTGAAACCAAAATACTTGATCACAATGAGTTCTCTTCCAGAGAAAGTTATGATAATTCACTTAAAGAAATAATCGATAAAATTAATCCTGAAGTTATTATTCTTGCTGGTTTTATGAGAATATTAACAGCAAGTTTTGTCAATCACTTTCTTGGTAAAGTGCTTAACATCCACCCCTCTCTACTCCCCAAATACCCTGGACTTCACACCCATCAGAGAGTGCTTGATGCTGGAGATAAAGTTCATGGGGTGAGCGTTCATTTTGTTACACCAGAACTTGATGGTGGGCCAATCATTGCACAAAAACAGATTGAAGTTTATTCACGTGATGATGCAAACTCCCTTGCAAAAAGGCTTCTAAAGGAGGAGCATATAATTTATCCAAAGGTTGTTCAATGGTTTACTGAAAGTAGATTAGTGCTCAAAGACAATGAGGCGTACCTGGATAAAAAATTAATATGTTTAGACTAACTATTTTTCTTATATCAATTCTTCTGCATTTTAATTTATTTGCATTTGAAGAATTTAAAGCAGGTTATGGAATGTACCTTTCAGGTATTAAAGTTGCCGAAGAAACAAGAATATTAAAAAAAGATAAAACTATTTATATCTATTCATCTTCAGCCAAGACTTCTGATCTTGGGAAACTTTTTGGCGATAAGAAAATTACTTCTAAATCTATCATTAACTATGGAAATGAATTTATTGACCTGGAGAGTTTTATTTCCAAAGAGACTGAAAAGAATAAACCTGATGAAAATATTAGAGTTGCCTTTAAGAAACACGGAAAGTTGATTGTTTCTTCTCAAAGAAATAAACAAAAAAGCACTGAAACATTTGAACTAGATCTACAGCCTTTAGATCCTTTATCCTCTACTTTAATTCTCTCAGAGAATCTAAAAGATGGCATTAATTTTTCTGAGAAAAAATATCTCTATGCAGATGGCAAGAAAAATAGAATTATTTCCATTGAACGACTTGAGAATCTGGTTATGAAGTTCCAAGAAAAAGACTACAAAGTAATCCCATTGAAGTTTTCTAATGATCAATACTCAGTTGTTGCTTTCTTTGCGCCCAGTCTTAAATATGTTCCAATTAAGATAGAAAAACAAACTAAGAATAAAAAGTTTTCGTATAGGTTAGAAAATCTAGAGTTTTACAAATAATCTTTTAAAAATTTTCCAGTGTAAGAGTCTGAATTTTTAGAGACTTCCTCTGGAGTTCCCTTTGCAATAATTTCACCACCCTTATTCCCTCCTTCCGGACCAAGATCAACTATCCAATCAGCGGTTTTTATGACATCAAGATTATGCTCAATAATTACTATGGTATTTCCTCTATCACGTAACTCTCGAATCACTCTAAGAAGTTGATTAATGTCATGAAAATGTAGTCCTGTTGTTGGTTCATCTAGAATATAAAGAGTATTTCCTGTATCCGATTTAGCAAGCTCTTTTGCAAGTTTCACTCTTTGTGCCTCTCCTCCAGACAATGTTGTGGCATTTTGACCCAATGTAATATATGAAAGACCTACATCAAGAAGCGTTTTGAGAATTTGTCTTATTTTTGGAATGGCTTCAAAAAATTCATAGGCATCCTCTATAGTCATTTGAAGAACATCTGAAATTGATTTACCTTTATATTGAACCTCTAGAGTTTCTCGGTTGTATCGATGACCCTCACAGACATCGCAGGGGACATAGACGTCAGGGAGAAAATGCATCTCAACCTTAATTAATCCATCGCCTCGACAGGCCTCGCATCTTCCACCTTTAACATTAAAACTAAATCTTCCCGATTTGTACCCTCTTGATCGTGCTTCTAAAGTTTGAGAAAACAAATCTCTAATGTGAGAGAAAACACCGGTATAAGTAGCAGGGTTCGATCTTGGAGTTCGACCAATTGGGCTTTGATCGATATTAATGACCTTATCAAACTTTTCTAAACCTGAAATACTCTCATAGGGAGAGGGATCTGTTTGAGCTTTATTTAAATCTCTGGCAGCAATTTGATAAAGAGTATTATTTATCAAGGTTGATTTACCTGAACCTGATACTCCTGTTACACAAGTTAAAAGACCAATTGGAATTTCAAGATTCACAGAATTGAGATTGTTGCCTTTTGCTCCATATAGTAACAGCCATTCCTTTGGAGTATTTCTTTGATTAGGAATATCAATTCTTAACTCACCATTTAAGTATTTTCCCGTGTATGAATTTTTAGTAGATAAAATTAAATCTAAATCACCTGAGGCAATAACCTCACCTCCATGAACACCTGCATTAGGTCCAATATCAATAATATGATCTGCTTGCCTTATAGCGTCTTCATCATGCTCAACAACAATGACTGTATTTCCGATATCTCTGAGATAAAGAAGAGTATTAAGCAGTTTTTGATTGTCTCTTTGGTGAAGACCTATTGACGGCTCATCAAGAACATAAAGAACTCCCATCAATCCCGCTCCAATCTGACTGGCAAGTCTTATTCTTTGAGACTCTCCTCCAGATAATGTATTGGCTTTTCTGTTTAAACTTAAATAATCAAGACCGACATTAATCAAAAATTCTAATCTTTGCTTGATTTCTTTAAGAATCTTGTCTGCAATTTTAAGCTTTGCTCCTTCAATTTGAAGCGATGACACAAAATCATATAAATTTTCAATAGACAGTTTTGTAAGGTCAGAGAGATTTGAGTCTTCTATAAATACATTTCTCGCTGATTCATTAAGCCTCTCTCCATTGCATAATGCACAATCTTTGCTAACTATAAACTTTGACAAATCCTCTCTTACAGACTTAATCTCTGACTCTTCATAGCGTCTCATCATTCTAGGAATTACGCCTTCAAAAGGTTTAGCTTTGCTTTTCCAACCTCTTCTTCCTTTGACATGTGAAAAATCAATAACCTCATCACCAGAACCGTAAAGAATAATTTGTTTTTGTTGGTCGGTTAACTCCTCAAATGGTGTTTCAATATCAAACTGATAATGCTGGGATAGCGTGAAAAGCAATTGATAAAAATAAGCATTAGCTCGTCCCCATCCATGAATTGCTCCATCAGCTAAGGATAGTTCTGGGTGAGATACAACTTTATCAGCGTCAAACATATCTTTGACACCAAGGCCGTCACATGCAGGGCAAGCCCCAACTGGATTATTGAATGAAAAAAGTCTTGGCTCCATTTCTTGAAGAGAATAGCCACATTCAACACAAGAAAACTTTGCTGAGAAGATTTTTTCGTTCCAAGAAGCAGGGTCAGTCATAGAAGCAACTTTTACAATTCCTGAAGAAAGGTTTAAAGCTGTTTCAATTGACTCTGTAAGTCTAGATGAAATATCTTCTCTAATCTTGAGGCGATCGATAACAATTTCAATCGTATGGAAAACCTTGCCATCCAGGTCTTCCATTTCATCTAGCATTAGAATTTCACCATCTACTCGAGCTCTCAAAAAACCTTGATGTGAAAGTTCAGTTAAAAGTTTCTGGTGGCTTCCTTTTCTGTTCTGAACGATAGGCGCAAGGATCATAATTTTCTCATCGATAGGAAGCTTAAGAACGGCATCCACCATCTGGGAGATGGTTTGGGAATCTAACTCAATTTGATGCTCTGGACATCTCGGTGAGCCAATTCTTGCAAATAGCAACCTTAGATAATCATATATCTCGGTCGTGGTTCCAACAGTCGATCTAGGGTTATGAGAAGTAGCCTTTTGCTCAATCGATATTGCTGGAGAAAGGCCATCAATATGTTCAACATCGGGCTTTTCCATTAGAGACAGAAATTGCCTTGCATATACCGATAAAGATTCCACATACCTTCTCTGACCCTCGGCATAAATAGTATCAAAAGCAAGTGATGATTTACCTGAACCTGAAAGCCCAGTTATAACTACAAATTTATTTCTTGGGATGTCCACATCAATGTTCTTAAGATTGTGAACCTTAGCACCTCTTATAGAAATTTTTTTAACCGAGTCTTCCACTGTTTTTACGCTGGACAAATAGTCAATTATAACTATCAATCATAGTAAAATCTTTTCTTATTTATTAAGTTGTTATGAAAACTTACAGAAGAATTCTTTTGAAGATTAGCGGTGAAGCTCTCTCTTCAAAAAATAATTCAATTGACCCCCGGGTTACTCAAAAAGTCTCTCAAATTGTTAGTTCTGTTCTAGCTCAAAATATCGAAATAGGTATAGTAGTTGGCGGAGGAAATATCTATCGTGGTGCTGCCCTTCAAGAGTCTGGAATGAATAGAGTGGTTGGTGATCATATTGGTATGCTTGCAACTGTAATGAATGCACTTGCTCTAAACGACACCTTTAGAAGAAATGGTATCAATTCACTAGTGATGTCTGGCTTTGAAATTGGCGGTGGTGTTTGTCAAAATTTTGATCATAATCAAGCCAAAGAAAACTTATCAAATAAGCAAGTCTTAATTTTCTGCGCAGGCACTGGAAATCCTTGTTTTACTACTGATACGGGAGCAGTTCTAAGAGGTATAGAAATTGAAGCAGATATTATTTTTAAAGCCACTAAAGTTGATGGGATCTATACAGATGATCCAATCAAAAATCCCAAGGCAACTAAATACACTTCTCTTACATTTGAAGAGGCGATAAAAAATGATTTAAAAATTATGGATACAGCCGCATTTGCACTCTGTAAAGAGCATAACATTGATATTTGTGTTTTTAGTATGCTTGAAGATGAGGATACTTTAAGTAAAATCCTTCAAGGTCAAGAATTGGGAACAATAGTAAGGAATTAATATGTTAGATGAAATTATTAGTGATGCAAAATCCAGAATGGATAAAACTGTTGAAAGTTTAGAAAACGCATTTACAAAAATACGTGCTGGACGTGCACACCCCAGTTTGCTTGATCAAGTTCATGTGGAGTATTACGGTTCTCAAGTTCCCATATCTCAGGTTTCCAATGTTGTGGCAGAAGACTCGCGCACGCTTAAAGTTTCTCCCTGGGAAAAAGAGATGGTGGCACCGATTGAAAAAGCCATTATGACATCAGATTTAGGCCTTAATCCTCAATCTGCTGGAGAAGTTATTCGCATTCCACTTCCACCTCTTACCGAAGAGAGAAGAAAAGATTTAGTTAGGGTGGTCAAGGACGAAGCTGAACAATCCAAAGTTGCAATAAGAAACATTAGAAGAGATGCAAATTCGGACTTTAAGGAACTCTTGAAAGAAAAAGAAATTTCGGAAGATGAGGCGAGACAATCAGAAGATGAAATCCAAAAAATTACTGACTCTCATATAGCTCTTATTGATGAAAAACTCAAAGATAAGGAAACGTCACTCCTTGAAATTTAAAGAAAAAAAAGAGGACTTAAGTCCTCTTTTTTTTAATCGTTAATAATGATTAGTAATTCTTCACACAGTTCAGGTAATCTTCCCAACGATCTGGAGTGAAGTCAGTACCGCCATCAATTGGACCAGTATTGTATAGACCACCAGATTTCATTAATGCAACAAATCTCGCGATATTAGATTCACTTAAACCAAGTTCCCCTTTACATGCATTATGAGCCGCTGAAGAAACATTAACACCTGAAAGTGTCATGGTTGATGGATTTTGATCAGAAACTACAACTTTTTCAGTAACAGGAGCCATGCTATCAAAAGCCTCAACTGGGCCAGCATCCCTATCGTCTCCACCAGCAAAAACATTCGCTGATAAAATAACAGGAGCAAAAAATAGTGCAAAAATTTTCTTCATTTTCAATTGTCCTTTTAAAGTGTTTAATAAAGTAAGTTCATTTTAATCTATTTAATTAAGTCCTATATTTATTTTATGAAAGAGATACTAAAACTGATAGCAAATAATGCAAATATTAATCCTATCAAAAAGGACTTGATAAGAGAGACAGAAATTGTTCTCTCACAAAAGAATGGCAATATACCTAAATGGGAAAGATCCCTGGAAAGCATTAAACAATATGGCACAGGTCAGATTAGATTTACTGACCCATATATCCTTATAGATAATTCAACTACCCAGGATTCGATCGATTCTTTTTTGGAGTTACGTCCTTGGAGAAAGGGTCCGTATCAGGTTGGAAATATTTCTATCGATAGTGAATGGGATGGCTCTCTAAAATGGAAAAGACTTGAATCAATTTTTCATTTAATTAGAGATAAAGAGGTTTTAGATATTGGATCTGGAAATGGTTATTTTTCATTTTTACTATCTCTCTTTGGTGCAAAGCATGTACTAGCTATTGAGCCTTTTTTGCTTTTCAATTATCAATTTCATGCAATAAATTCTCTAATTGAGGAGCCTCTTAATATTACCATGGCGCCACTTAGGCTTGAGCAATTATCAAACCAAAAAGAATTTGATTTTATTTTTTCTATGGGAGTTTTATACCATCAAAAAAATCATTTATCTCATCTTAGTAAAATTAAAAATCTATTAAAACCCGATGGGTATTTGTTACTTGAGACATTGATAGTTGATGGGAAAAATGAACTTATTCTACCAAAAGATAGATATGCAAAAATGCGTAATGTTTTCAATATACCTTCTATTGATGTTATTGAGAAATGGCTTGCAAAAACTGGCTTTAAAAATATTGAACTTATTGATGTAAATCAAACTAAACCCATAGAACAAAGAAAAACTTTATGGATTGGTGACCAAACAGAATCATTAGAAGATTTTCTAGACAAATATGATTCCAATAAAACCATAGAAGGATATCCCGCCCCCAAAAGAGCAATGTTTCTCTGCAACTAAGAAAGTAAAATTAATCGACAAATATTATGAAATTATTAATCTTAATTCTATTTCTTTCTTTGAATGTGATTGCCTCAGTTAAGGTTTCCGTCTCAATTAAGCCAATCCACTCTATTGTTGCCCTATTAACTGAGGACGTGACTGTTCCTGATTTATTAATTAATGACAACCAAACAGCTCACCATTTCTTCATGCGACCTTCTCATGCAAGAAAAATTACTAACTCTGACTTAGTTGTTCTGGTGGATAAAAATTTTGAGAAAGGTTTCCAAAAAATTACCAGTAATTTGGAAAATGGAAAAATATTTTATTTTTCTGATACCTCGAAAAAAATAATAAATTCAAATCATGATGAACATGATGAAGAAATTTTAAATCCTCATCTTTGGCTGGATAGAGAAAACATAGTTAATTTCGCAAAAAATTTATCTAATAAACTAATGGAAATTGACCCAGAAAATGAAAAACAATTTCAAAAAAATCTAGATCTATTTCTAAGGAAATTTTCAGAAGTAAGTCGTATTAATTTATCCAATGATGATAAAAAAATAGTTATTCTTCAATCTAATAGTGCCGAATATTTTTTAAATGATTTCAACATTAAAGATTTTCAGATTATCTCGAATAATCATGAGGGAAATATTAGTATGAAAAAATACAATGAGATAATCACGCTATCTGAAGGCAACAAAATAGCTTGTTTGGTTGTTGATGATAATTCCAATTCTGATGTCTTGAAGAATTTGGCTAAAGAACTGAATACCCAACTTGTTTTTGTCGATATAGTTGGTCATGATACTAAAGATTTTTATGATTTTTTTCAATCAATCTCTGAACGTTTTTCCACATGTCTTCAGTAAGAAAAATCTTTAATAATGCATCCAAATCATATAATGATGCAGCATTTCTTCAAAAAGAAATCGCTAATCGCCTATTAGAAAAACTTAATCCGCTTAAACTTAATCCAGAATCTATTTTAGATCTTGGTTCTGGAACGGGAATTTTTTCTGACCTTGTTTCAAACAAATATTCTCCTGCAAAAATCATATCTCTCGATTTTGCAATAAATTCTATAACCAGTAATAATGCTGATTTCAAGGTATGTGCCAATGCCAATCAATTGCCTTTTAAAACGAGCTCTATTGATTTTGTGTGCTCTAATTTGATGTTGCAATGGATTCAAGATCCATCTCTAGTTTTTAATGAAATAAATCGTGTTTTAAAGCCAAATTCATTATTTTTCTTTTCCTCCTTCGGCCCTGATACACTCAATGAGTTGAAATCTAGTTGGGCTGTGGTCGATAGAGATAATCATGTAAATAACTTTATTGATATGCATGATCTAGGTGACCAATTAACTGGCTGTGGTTTTCAATCCGCAGTCATGGAAATGGAAAAAATTACGCTCACCTACTCAAAAGTAGAAGACCTCATGTTTGATTTAAAATCTCTTGGAGCTAACAAGGTTTTCAATCAATCTAAAGGACTGGTTGGTAAAAATAAATTTACCAGCATGAAAAACATGTATGAATCTTATCGAACTGATGGAAAAATTCCAGCTACCTATGAAGTGATTTATGGTCACGCCTGGACAGCTTCTGATAATTTTTCGCCTATTAACTTAGAAAACAGATAAAGCTATATTCATCCAATAATTTGGAAACAGTCCCACTGCAAGAATTAACACTGCGTTTATGGATAGAACCAGTTGGGTATCCATCGATGAAGAAATAGGTGAAGTATTATCAGATTCGTCAAAATACATAGACTTAATAATCTGAAGGTAATAATAGGCACTAATAACTGCAAATATAACAGCAATAATTGCCAGTTCAATAAACCCTGAATTCACAACTTGCTGAAGGATAAAGAATTTTGAATAAAAACCTATAAATGGAGGTATGCCAGCCATAGATAGCATAATAATTAGCATCATTAATGCAAACCATGGAGATCTCTTACTAAGTCCTTTAAAATCAGATATCAATTCAGACTCAAAGCCTTTGTTGTTTAAAAGAATTACTACACCAAATGCTGCAATACTCATCAAAACATATGTAAAAACATAGAAAACTGCTGATCCATATCCAGTCATTGTTCCTGTTGCAAACCCAAGCAAAATAAATCCAATATGTGAAATTGTTGAATAAGCAAGCATTCTTTTGATGTTGCTTTGCATTAAAGCTACCAATGAACCAACACCAATCGATAAAATTGCTAGAGCTATAAATAAGTCTGACCAATAATCCTGAAGTGGACCAAGGCCCTCTATCAAAAGTCTGATTAACATTGCAACAGCGGCAATTTTCGGAACGCTAGAAAGAAACATGGTAACTGAAGTTGGAGAGCCTTGGTAAACATCAGGAACCCAATTATGAAATGGAACAGCGCCTAATTTGAAAGCTACACCAATAACAACAAACACCAGTCCAAAATTCAATATTAACTGTTGACTAGATTGTAAAGAGGCTCCTGATGCAAACTGGGCAATTTCAGAAATATTAAGTGAGCCATTGATACCATAGATCATTGACATACCATAAAGCAATAGACCTGAAGCGATAGCGCCTAGTACAAAATACTTCAGACCCGCCTCAACAGCATTGGCTCTTGATCTTGCAATCGCAATTAGCGTATATAAAGACAATGATAGAATTTCTAAACCAAGATATAGGGTAAGCAAACTATATCCGGAAACCATCACCATCATTCCCAGAATAGCTAAAAGAACCAAAACAAAATACTCGCCCTTAAATAAATTATGAATATTTAAATACGTCCGCGAATAAACCAGAACCACAATAGAGGCAACCATCATGGCTACCTTAAAAATTGCCGCTAAGTCATCATGGATAAATGAGCCAGAGAAGATAATTTGTTCGCCATTTCCAATCAAACTGTATGAAAGTAATGCTGTTATGAAAATAGCTATTTGTGATAAATAATAAGTAATATTTTTGAATGATTTTTTAAGAAAAACATCAATCAATAAAATGACAACTATTGAAAATAATAAAAAAATCTCAGGTAAAGCAAATACCAATGTCGATGTGTCAAATTGAAATAAATTTTGTGCAGTGTTACTCATCTTTTAAATCCATCATATAGCCAGTTTGGAGGTAAGTGCTTGACTCAATAAATGCTCAATAGAGCTGTTCATAACTTCAATAACCGGTTGGGGGTATACACCCATGGCAATGACTGCCAATGCTAAAACTCCAAGAATTAAAAACTCTCTTGAATTGATGTCATTTAGAGATTTAACAGCATCATTATGAATAGGACCCCAAAAAACCCTCTTTACCATCCAAAGAGTATATGCAGCACCTAGAATAAGGGTTGTGGCAGCAAGCATTGAGATCCAGAAATTTGCCTGCATTGCGCCAAGAATCACCATAAACTCACCTACAAATCCTGATGTAGCAGGAAGGCCAGCATTAGCCATAGCAAATAGAACTGCAAACCCTGTAAACCTTGGCATCGAGTTTATAACCCCGCCATAAGTAGAAATTTCTCTTGAATGAAGTCGATCGTATAAGACTCCAACCACTAAGAACATTGCTGCAGAAATAAAACCATGAGATATCATTTGCACCATTGCACCTTCCAATCCAAGTAATGCGCCCTCATAACTATTTTTAACCGCCAGAAATAATGCAAAAAGTCCCAAGGTAACAAAACCCATGTGAGATATCGAAGAATATGCAATGAGTTTTTTCATATCCCTTTGAACCAACGCAACGAATCCAATATATACAATTGCAATTAAAGAGATAATAATCACAATATCAGAGAAATTAAGAGATGCGTCTGGCGTAATGGGCAATGAGAACCTAAAAAATCCATACCCGCCCATCTTAAGCATAATTGCAGCAAGAATTACTGAACCTCCTGTAGGTGCCTGAACATGAGCATCCGGTAGCCAAGTATGAACAGGAAACATAGGCACTTTGACTGCAAAAGCCAAGAAAAATGCCCAGAAAATCCATGACTGTTCGGTCATAGTTAAACTAAGAGCATGCATGTCTATAATTCCGAACGAACCGCCTATGTTGTACATGTAAATCAGTGATACCAGCATAAAAACCGATCCAAGGAAAGTGTATAGAAAAAACTTAATAGAGGCATAGATCCTGTTATCACCGCCCCAAATGCCAATGATAAGAAGCATTGGTATTAGGGACGCTTCCCAGAAAACATAAAATAACATGGCGTCTAATGCCGAAAATACTCCAATAATAAGCCCCTCCATCATTAGGAAGGCCGCCATGTAATGAGCAGGTTTGTTTTGAATAACCTCCCAACCAGCAATAATAACCAGAATAGTTGAGAAAGTAGTAAGAATAATAAGAGGCATTGATATGCCGTCAACTCCCAGATGATAATTGATATTAAACTGTGAGATCCAACTAGACTTTTCAACAAATTGCATCAAATGAGTTGTGTTATCAAACCCTGTGTAAAGACCAAGAGATAGGATAAATACGATGACCGATAAAGATAATGCAACCCACTTCGCAGATAATGCTCTTTCATTGCCAACAATAAGGGTTGCGAAACCTCCTAAAATTGGCATCCATACTAATAAACTTAACAACACTTGTTCCATTTTAGAAAGGTAATCCTAATAAAGGGTTTTCTCCTGAATATAAAACCCAAGTCAAAATAAATAACAAACTTAAAATCATGAAGAATGCATAGTGGTATACAAAACCAGTTTGTATTGGACGAATAAGACTTCCAAAAAAACCTGCCAACTTAGCACTTCCATTAACCAAAGTTTTATCGATTAATCCTGCATCTGTTACCTTCCAGAAGAATTCACCAAGTCTTTTGAATCCATTGACAAAGAAAATCTCATTGAATCGATCAAAACCATATAGTGATTCAAGAATGTAGTTTATTCCTTTAAATTTATTCTTAATCCAATCAGCCCACTCTGTTCTATACAGTGAGAATATCCAGGCAGTTATCACTCCTAAAATCATCATCCAGAATGGCCAAGTTACTATTGAATGGGAAATTAATTCCAATGCACTGATGAAATGGCTTTTCAGGATTTCCATAGAAGTATGAGATGGGCCAATCGAGATTGCTGATTCTAACCAGCCAGTAAACAACATTGGTTCAATAGTATAAAAACCAATAAATGCAGATGGTATAGCCAATGCAATTAGTGGAATGGTAATAGTCCAAGGTGACTCATGAAGGTGTGATTCAGTGTGTTTATCAACTCTACTTTCACCATGAAAAACCATAAAGAACATTCTGAAAGAATAGAAAGCGGTAATAAAGACGCCAGCAATTACAGCAAAATAAACCCAATCCGCATATGGAAGTTGAGAATAATGCACTGCCTCTATTATCATGTCTTTTGAATAAAAGCCTGCAAACCCTGGAAAGCCTATCAAAGCCAAAGAACCTATTAGAGAGGTCCAATAAGTAATCGGCATTTTTGATTTAAGTCCACCCATTTTTCTGATGTCCTGTTCATGATGCATGGCAACGATAACAGAACCAGCAGCAAGAAACAGAAGTGCCTTGAAAAATGCATGTGTCATTAGATGAAAAATTGCAACAGAATATGCGCTAACACCCAGGGCTACTGTCATATAACCCAGTTGTGAAAGTGTTGAATATGCCACCACTCTTTTGATATCGTTTTGTACGATACCCAGTAGACCCATAAAAAGTGCAGTGATTGCGCCAATAATCATCACAAACGTAAGTGCAGTCTCACTCAACTCAAATAATGGTGACATTCTAGAGACCATGAAAATTCCTGCTGTCACCATAGTCGCAGCATGGATTAATGCTGAGATAGGCGTTGGTCCTTCCATTGAGCCAGGCAACCAGACATGAAGCGGAACTTGGGCTGACTTACCCATTGCACCAATAAATAAAAGAATACAGATGGTGGTGATCAAAGACCAATCATCGACAATTGTGATACCTGCTATGTTGTTTACATTATTGAAAACTTGCACATAATCCAATGTGTTGAAATACATCAGAACCAAAGCAATACCTAAGAGAAAACCCAAATCTCCGACACGATTTACAAGAAAGGCTTTTAAATTTGCTTCAACCGCAGACTCTTTGTGGTGCCAGAAACCAATTAGAAGGTAAGAGACCAGTCCAACTGCCTCCCAGCCAAAGAATAGCTGCATAAAGTTATTTGACATAACTAACATAAACATGGCGAATGTGAACAATGAGATGTAGCTAAAGAATTTTGTATAACCATCATCATCATGCATATATCCGATCGTATATATGTGAACCATCAATGAAACGAAGGAGACAACTACCAACATTACCGCGGTGAGATTATCAACTAGGAATCCAACACTTATACTTAAGTCACCAAAAGCAAGCCAAGTATAAATATTTTGATTAAAGGCAGAATTTCCCTCTAGAACATGGTAATTGAAAGCATAGAGTGAAAGAACCGTAGAAATCAAAACCCCAAGAATGGTAATACTGTGAGTTGCTTTTCTTCCAAGAACATTACCTAAGAAACCTGCAAATATTGATCCAATTAACGGCGCTAGAACAATAGTTAAATAAAGTAATTTCATCTATAACTAACCTTTCAATGAGGAAGTAATATCGATATCGATAGAACCTCTATTTCTAAACATTAATGTCAAAATTGCAAGACCAATAGCAACTTCAGCAGCTGCAACAGTTAGGATAAAAAATACAAAAATCTGACCCGCTTCATTACCAAGAAAATGCGAGAAGGCAATGAAGTTTGTATTAACTGCGGCCAAAATTAATTCGACACACATAAGAAGAGTAATGATGTTTTTTCTATTAATGAATATGCCAACAAGCCCAATGCAAAAAATGATGCTACTAAGTATTAAGTAATCGCTCAAACTAATCATTATTAACTTCCTTGTTATTTTTTGCTATCGAGACTATTCTTAATCGATCTTTGGCCCTGACACTAACTTGCTCAGAAATATCTTGCTTCTTCCTGTTTTGTTCTGGTCTATGAACTAGAGCAATAGCAGCTATTATTGCTATTAGAAGAAGAACAGCAGCCAACTCGAATGGGTATACATAATCAGTGTATAACTGAAGTGCAAGAATAGTAATATTACTGTAATCAGCACTTGCCTTTTCTGGGGCAGGATAAATATTTAGACCAAACTGTTCATGACCAAGAACCATCGTCATCTCGGCAACAATGATGGCAGCAACAATGAGGCCAAGTGGCAAATAACCCGCAAATTTTGCTCTTAAGGTGGATTTATCAATATTCAACATTTTGATAACAAATAAGAACAAAACCATCACCGCGCCTACGTATACCAATATCAAGGTAATAGCTAAAAACTCTGCCTCTAAAAGAATCCAAAGTCCAGCAACAGAGAAAAAGGCTAAGACCAAAAATAATACCGCTTTGGCTGCATTCTTTGCAAAGATCATAATTAGTGAACTTGCAACGAGAAAGAACGAAAAGGTATAAAAAAGAATTTGCGCTGATGTCATAAAACTACTTGTATTTTGAATCTTCTAATTTCGCCTTATTAATCATTTGCTCATTCTTTTCACCGACTTCAAGCAGACGCTCTTTAGTGATTATGCTTCCCTCTCTTGACTCAAAGGCATAGTCATAGATCTGGGTTTCAACAATTGCATCCACTGGGCATGCTTCCTCGCAAAATCCACAGAAAATACATTTAAACAAATCAATATCATATTGTGTGGTTCTTCTTGTTCCATCATCTCTCATTTCTGATTCAATGGTAATGGCATTAGCTGGACATACCGCCTCACACAATTTACAAGCAATACATCTTTCTTCACCATTCGGATACCTTCTTAGTGCATGAAGCCCTCTAAATCTTGGTGAAATTGGTGTTTTTTCCTCAGGATACTGAACAGTGATTTTTTTATTCACTAATTCATGGGCGGTAATGTTCAAACCCCCTCTTAACTCACTGAGTGAGAATACTTTAAATATATTTTTTAACTTATCAATCATTTCTAAAACCAAGGCCCAATCTTAAGTTGGGTCATTAATGCGACAACAAATATCCAGGCAATCGTAAATGGCAGAAATACCTTCCAAGATAATCTCATGATTTGGTCATATCTAAACCTTGGAAATGTTGCTCTAACCCAAAGGTATGCAAACATAAAGAAAGTTGCTTTTGCCAAAACCCAAACAAGTCCAGGAACCCAAGAGAAAAACTCACCAATATATGGCACACCTTCAAATGGTGAATGCCAACCACCGAAGAACATAATAACCGCGAGTATAGCCATCAAAATCATATTGGCATATTCTGCTAGAAAAAATACAGCGAAAGTCATTCCAGAATATTCCACATGTGTTCCACCAACAATTTCTGATTCACCCTCAACGACATCAAATGGAGCTCTATTAGTTTCAACCAGGGCAGAAATAAAAAATATGATCATCATTGGGAAAAGAGGTATCCAATACCAATGAAGAATGCTTCCTTTCTGAGCTTCAACTATCGCATTAAGATTCACACTTCCAGCAATCATCACAACTGTAACCAGAGCAAAACCGATAACAATTTCATAAGAAACAAGAAGTGATGCGCTTCTTAGAGCTCCAAGAAGTGGGTACTTTGAGTTGGATGCCCACCCTGCCAATATAATTCCATATACTCCTATCGATCCAACAGCAAGAATGTATAGAAGACTGACATCAAGATTGGCAATATAGAGATCAGCATCTAATGGGATAACTGCCCATACAGCAATTGCAGGGGCAATAGCTAAAACTGGAGCAAGTAAATAGAGATAAACATCTGCTTTTGTTGGGAAAATAATCTCTTTAAACATCAACTTCACAGCATCAGCAATTGGCTGAAGCCAACCTTTTGGCCCTACTCTGTTAGGCCCAAGTCTAAGTTGCATATATCCAATGACCTTTCTCTCAGCATATGTGAAATATGCAACCATTAACATCAATGGAATGATTAATGCAAAAGCTTTGATTAAGATAATAATTATGGATGCAAGTATTCCGTCAAACCAAGGAATGGTCTGTGTAATAAAATTGGTGATTGCATTCCAAAAAACCATTACGCGGACCTCTTCATTGTGGATTGATTGGTTTGGATAATGACACAACTATCGCTCACATCATCAGTGATAGAGACAGGAATATTTAGATAAACACTTTTGTCATTTAATTTCAATTTTTTGGCTGTCTTGGAATTCATAAATGCAATATTCATTTTGCCAATATTTGTATTTTGTAATGCCTCTGCATTTCTTAAGACAGGGTCAATAATATAAGGAGAAGACTGCCAGATAACTTCTAGGCTATTAGATTTAGGAATTTTAATTTCTTTATCAGCTTTGTTTGATTTTGCAGATTGGAATCCAACTTCATTGGTAACTTGAGTTGAATCTGTGTAATGGAAACCTTGCAACTCAAGTAAATCAGCAAAGACTTTTAACACCTTCCAGCCTGGCTTTGATTCTCCAGGGCTCTTAACTGCAGCAGCAAATGACTGTATTTTATTTTCACAATTTACATGAGAACCTGACGTTTCATAGAATGAAGCAATAGGCAATATAACATTGGAATATTGCTCAACTAAATCATCCTGGAAACTATTAAATGAGATTACAAATGACTTTTCACTCTTTAGTGAATTAACAAAATTTTCAGCATTGTGACTATCGTAACTTGGATAAACATCAAATAGCATATAGGCAGGAAGCTGTTTATCAATCATGGTGTTAGCATCTAGACCACCTTCTCCAGGTAAAAATTCAGCTAATATTGCACCGAAGTAATTTCCAGTTCCTGAAATATTTAGGATTCCCGCATCAGTATCTTTTGCTAGCAGGTTAATTAGTGAGACAATTGAAGACCAGTTTTTAGTATTTTTGTAGTGTTCACCAATAACAATTAATGGGTTGGTTGAGTTTTTAATTGCATTAGCAATTTCCAAAGTCTCATCTGTATTCTGCGCATCAGTTAAAGAAGATAGATTTGAAGATTTAACTTTAGCTTCCCTAAGGATTGATGCCAGCATATTCGGGACTTTGGAAGGGCTTATTAAGTTTTGATTAATTTGATAATTAAAGTCAAAACTCTTGGAGTTAATACTAAATACTTTAGCCTTATTATTACTTGCTTTCCTGATACGATGATTAATCATTGGCTGCTCAAGTCTTGGATTGGAGCCTACAATTAATACTAAATCTGCTTTTTCAATTTCCGCAATCTTAATATTTGAATTTAAATTTAATTGATCTTTGGTATTAACCTCTGAGAGTCTAAAGTCAATATTCTCTGAACCTAATTCTCTCATGATCTTTTGCAACAAAAAATATTCCTCAAGTGTTGCATTTGAAGAGGCAAGTGCGCCCAATTGATTAGGTTGATTATTCTTTAAAACATTTCCTCTTAGGCCTCTAATCGCAAAATCAAGTGCAACATCCCATGATGCATCCTGCCATTGACCTTCCACCTTGATTCTTGGAGAAAGTAACCTATTGGAGCTATTGATACCTTCGTAAGAAAATCTATCTCTGTCTGAGATCCACGTCTCATTCACATCGTCATTATCACCAGCAACGACACGTTTTACTTTCCCTTTATATGTCTGGGAATAAATATTCGAACCAAGCAAATCATGTCTAGCAATATTCTTAACTGCATTCATCTGCCAGGATCTTAATTCATACCTAAAAGGTTTTGATGTTAATGCACCCACTGGACAGACATCAATCATGTTTCCAGAAAGTTCAGAGGTGATTCCTTCCTCGAGAAAAGGCTCAATCTTGAGCGCATCTCCTCTGCCAGTTCCTCCCATTTCCATTATTCCGGCAACTTCCTGACCAAACCTTACACATCTCGTGCAATGAATACAACGAGTCATATCTGTATGAATGAGGGGTCCGATTCCTTTATCATTAATAATTCTTTTACCTTCATTAAAAGAAGAAACATCTGAACCATAACTCATGGCAACATCTTGAAGTTCACACTCACCACCCTGGTCACAAATTGGACAATCAAGTGGATGGTTGATTAACAAAAACTCCATGACAGCTTTTTGAGATGCTTTGGCTTTTTCATTATTGGTATGAATTATCATGCCATCAGCTGCAGGTGTTGAGCAAGCAGTTTGAGGTTTTGGAGCCCCTTCAACATCAACTAGGCACATTCTGCATGATGCAGCAACAGATAACTTTTTATGATAGCAAAATCTTGGGACACTAATACCTTCCCTGTCAGTGACAGAAATAAGCATTTCACCCTGCTCAGCCTTTATTTTTTTGCCGTCAATTTCAATTTCAATCATTACTATACTTTGACCGGTTTTCTATGAACAATACTTTCACCATGTTTGATAAAGTATTCAAATTCTTCTCTGAAGTGCCTCAAGAAACTTTCTACAGGCATAGCAGCTGCATCACCAAGAGCACAAATAGTATTACCCATGATTTTTTCCTGAACGCCCATCAATAAATCAATGTCTTTCATTTCACCTTGGCCATTTTCAATTCTTTTTAAAACTCGATACATCCACCCCGTTCCCTCTCTACATGGAGTGCACTGACCACATGATTCATCGTAATAGAAATGAGCAAGATTGGTTAGTGTTTTAACCATACAAGTCGAATCATCCATCACAATCACAGATCCAGCACCAAGCATAGATCCAGCTTTGGCAATGCTGTCGTAGTCCATGTTCATCTTCATAGCTATATCAGCTGGAAGAACCGGGGTTGATGAACCGCCAGGGATGACAGCCTTTAGTTTTCTGCCCTTTCTTAAACCGCCAGCCATTTTTAGTAAATCTTTAAAAGATGTGCCCATCGGTACTTCAAAATTACCTGGCTTTTGAACATGGCCCGTTACCGAAAATAACTTACACCCTCCTGAATTTTCTACGCCAAGATCCGCAAACCACTTCCCTCCTCTTGATAGAATTTCTGGGACAGAGGCAAAGGTTTCTGTATTGTTGATTGTAGTTGGTTTACCATATAGACCTACATTTGCTGGGAAAGGAGGCTTAAACCTCGGCTGACCTTTCTTACCCTCAAGGGACTCAAGAAGAGCTGTTTCTTCTCCGCAAACATACGCTCCCGAGCCAAGATGAGAATGCAAATCAAAACTGACCTTAGATTTCAGAATATTTTTTCCAAGAAGACCTGCTTTATAAGCCTCTTTAAGCGCACCTTCAAATCGATAATATGGCTCCATGAACTCGCCACGCATGTAGTTGTATCCTACAGTAGCTCCCATAACAAAACCGCCAATAGCCATACCTTCAATCAATGCATGGGGATTAAATCTTAATATATCGCGATCCTTACAGGTTCCTGGTTCGCCCTCATCTGAGTTACAAACAACATATTTTTGGATATCGGCATTCCGTGGCATAAAACTCCACTTAAGCCCAGTAGGAAAACCTGCTCCACCTCTTCCACGAAGACCAGACGCCTTTAATTCTTCAATAATTTCATCTGCAGATAACTTACCAGCCAAGATCTTTTTCCATATCTTGTAACCGCCATTTTTTTCATAAGTTTTGATAGACCAAGGATCTTTTTGGTCTAGGGTCTTGAAACAAACTTCATTCATTTTAAGTCCTCCAAAATTAGATCTATTTTCTCTTTGGTTAAATCCTCATAATACTTATCATCTATTTGAAACATAGGTGCATGTCTACACGCTCCAAGACACTCAACTTTCTTAATCGACACTAAACCATCTTTAGAGACTTCACCAACTTTGGCGCCAATTTTTTTCTCCGTATATTTAATTAGATCATCAGCACCATTTAACATACAAGATATGGTGTGGCAGAATCTAATGACATGTTTACCAACAGGTTTGTGATTAAAGTTTTCATAAAAAGTAGCAACCTCTGCAACCGCAATTGGCGGCATATCCAGATATGATGCAACATCGTTAATTAATTCTTCAGTTAAAAAATTATTATTTTCTTTCTGAACAATTTTTAATGCCTGCATAACGGCTGAACTTTTCCAGTCTTCAGGATACTTCTTAATCCATTGATCGATTTCTTTTTTTGCAGCAGTTGAAATCATCTATCAATTTCTCCAAATACGATATCTTGAGTTCCAATAATCGATACAACATCAGAAAGCATATGACCTCTTGCCATTTCATCCATTGATGCAAGGTGGGCAAAACCTGGAGCTCGCAT
>Ga0181555_1001442_pt1 | contig 21040 bp, 17 predicted proteins | sample 011ome_15_FD_145601 | JGI IMG/M metagenome (GOLD analysis project Ga0181555, IMG submission 145601) | Coastal salt marsh microbial communities from the Groves Creek Marsh, Skidaway Island, Georgia - 011504AT metaG (spades assembly) | ecosystem: Environmental > Aquatic > Marine > Intertidal zone...
CCAGGTGATTTGGGTTTTTTAGGAAGGGTAAATAAACTACTTTCTAATCGATTTGAAAACGTATCTGTCTTTTGGAAGTTCGTGTATTCTATGGTCGTCAGAACAACCCTTGGTCGGTTTCCAATTTGATAATAATATTCTTTAAACATGGGGGAGAAAATATAGTGTAACTGACGAATGATGCTATGAAAAATATGGACAATACAAAATATATAAGAGTTATATAAACATAATAATTATATATGTTATTTGTTGCATACGGACATAAACTTTATAGTCATACACACTCTTATATTCATTACGGTTTTATAAAGGCGTTTCAGAAATTGGGTTGGGATACAAAATGGGTAGATGATAATGATGAAATAGATCCATTATCATATCCCTCGGGAACAGTATTCTTAACAGAGGGTCAAGTTGATAAAAAAATACCCAAACGAAAAGATTGTTTATATATTTTACATCATGTTTCACGAGAAGCATATCAGGTTATTCCTAAGCATAACAAGGTTTTTTTAGACATGTATACACAAAATATCATCGAGAATGTTATTCAAATATCAGAAGTATCTTTTTATAATACAACTGGCGATACACTACACTCTGTGTGGGCTACTGATTTATTGCCTGATGAAATAGATATAGAAGAAGCAATTAGAACTTTTGATAATAAAAAGAATGCTGTTGTTTTTATTGGCACTTTAACTAATTGTAATAGATTCGGAAATTATAATCAAATAATGCCTTTTGTAAAAGAAGCACAAAAAGATGAATACGAATGGATACATCCCTCAAATCCGATTGATAATAATACACAAAAGTCTCTAATTTCGTCTTGTTTATTAGCACCTGCAATTACTGGATTTTGGCAACAAGATGTAGGGTATATTCCTTGTCGCATTTTTAAAAATATTTCTTACGGATGTATTGGTATCACTAATTCTAAGTATGTTGCCGATATAATAAAAAACGATTGTGTATATCATCAAGATAGTATAGAACTTTATAAAAAAACAAAAGAGTTTTTACAACAACCGAACGACATTATTAAAGATATTTTAAGAAGACAAATGACAAACGTTAAAATGAATCATACCTATATGAATCGTATCGATGATATTTTGAAAGTTTTTGAGATAAAAAAACAACAAGTTTGATCTTAAAATTATTTTTTTTGTTTCATATACAAATGATTTTCAAGACAAAGAAATAAAGGATGCTTTAGTTTTAGATATTGAATCACTTGATGCTGGTCCCAATTGGATATCAAGTGGCAAATATGACGGAATGTCTCCTTCCAGGACTAAAATACGAAGAATTATTTTAGGAGACAATGACACTTTGACAATATTACAAAAACATCATGTACACACTAATGTACAATATGTTGTTGATGATTTTGAAATTGTGAATTGATAAAAGTATGACATTTTGTTAATCATTTTATGATTGTCCAAATAACCAAATAAACATATATGAAAAATCTATGTTAAATTATATTAGAAATCAATGTTTAAAATTTATAATAAAATATTAACTCAAGCAAAAATCTTTGCACATAATTTAATGAACGATACTCGGGAAAAGCGTTATCCTAAAACAGAAAGTATGTTCGAAGAAGAAGTTTTTATAAAACCAGATGAACTGAAACAAGTAAGGATAAATATACTATTATATATAAAACAATGTAAAAATACATTTTATAAATACACTCAAAAAGAAAAATTTAACGAAGAACTATATAACAAATTTATAGATGAAGATCACTTTGATGGTGGTGACACGGGTTTTGATGACGAAGACAATGTCCGTATATTTGATAAATATATATTAGATTATATAAAAAGTAGAAATGAAATTATTACCTTCTTCCAATGTAAAAATATCTCAATAAATTTGAAGTATCATCTGAATGATTTGCGAGATTTTCGTAGTTCAGAACAAGAAAAGGATATTCTATTTGTTATGGACATGCCAGAAAAAGAAATTTTTGAGTACTGTTATGATATGAAAAAGAATATAAAAGATTGTAATGTTACCAAAGGAATTATATTAAGTATGGTTTTCAAAATGAATAACGAATATGTAAATATAAAACTCAATTCTTCAAAAAATACAGAACACCATCATCGTATGATATTAGAATCATGTCTATAAAAATATCATTTAAGAAATATATCATAATACTATTACATGTCAAATAAGAGTGGTGTTTCTGTTTTGATCCCTCTTTCTAAATATGATGATTTAACCGAAGAAACAATTTGCTCTGTGGTAAAACAAACCTTTTTTAGATGGGAAATGATTATTGGTATATTCAAATGTGGAGTTTCTTCGCAATTAGAGAAGGAAATAAACAAATATGTCAGTAAGTTTCAAAAAAATGGTTTGAATATTAGAGTTATTGTTTATGGTATGGAAGAAAAGTTTGATGTTATCAATAATATGGTTTTTGATGCATCTTATGAATACATTTCTGTTGTAGAAAATGGAAATTTATGGTTTTCAGATAAACTCGAAAAACAGTTTCCTTTCCTTCAAAATTATGATGTTGTTGGTTCAAAATCAGAATACTATGGTGATTATAGTGGTTTTCCAAATATTCGAGTTGGTGAATTATGTGACACCGACTTTTTAATGCGAAATCCGGTTTGTGATTCAACTGTTATTATCCATAAAAAAGATGCTTTTTGGGAAGAAAATCAAGAAAACTTTTGCTATGAAATGTGGGTGCGCTTGAATAAGAACAAAAGAAAATTTTATAACGTTGACAAAGTATTATGTAAAGAACGTCAAATGAAAAACTAAGAAAAATAATTATTTTCAATTTCTACCAAATAATTGTCAAGTCGGTGTTTTTGTGTATTTTTGAATATAAATATACAATACTAGTAATAAAATATTTACACTTAGACCAATTATACCAGCAACTATTAATGATTTATCGAATATAAAATATCCATGTAATAACCATAAAATATTGGTTGTTAAAATAAGTATCAAAGAATGAAATGATAAATCATCTACACTCTGAGTATGATATGTCTTGTATAATTGTGGAAATAGTTGAATACAATTAACAATTGGTGCTAATGTCGCAACGATAAATGATATCATTATATAATAACAAAAAACATTTTAAAAAAATAAATACAAATATTATATCTGAGTTGATTTTGAAAACAATATATATAAATTATCTGTTCCTAAAAATTCAAAAAATGAAAAGTTGTTTATATGTTAAAAACAACTGGTTTGAAAATGGAAGCGATAATTGTTAGTTTTGTCATGTTATTGTCTTGTACATTCTTTATGTCAAATGTAACAAAATTCAAAAAAAACAGACGAATTTGAAACATTCATTACATTTAACATTATGATTTACTTCTTACTGTCAAACTTTTATAACGTGGACAAAGTATTATGTAAAGAACGTAAATTGAAAAAAGAAAGAACCAATTTTTTTGAAAAACAAGAGGTATAATACATGCTGATAGAAGTATTATACGTATATGAATTTCCGCATTTTTTACCAAGATAAATATTTTGTTTGAGTTTTTGAAGCATTGTGAAGCAATAAACTATATGCATGTTTATATATTTGATATGATTTATTTTTTGTTTATTCGAAAAAGTTCGCTTTATTTTCTTGTTATCTTCAAAATTATTTAAAGAATAATAAATATTATGGATTAATGCAACCGTCTTCGTTTTGTAGCATTGTCACTAATACATCATCAAATGAAACATTTTCTTTTTTACTATCATTATCTATTCATCATCCTAATGCAAAAATGTATCTTATGACAGATACTGAAACAAAAAATAAAATTGAAAATTTTTATACTCCTAAACTAAATCTGAGAATAACATGGATTATAGAGTTGGATGAATATTCTAACAAAGATAGAAAAATTATGACAAATGAAGGAATATGGACAAAATTTATGCTTAAAAAAGCAGAATTAATTGGAAAGGTTTTGAATTATGAAAAAGATGTTTTACTTCTTGATACTGACATTATCATTTTAAACGAAATCAATGATATCGACAATACAAAGGATATTGGAGTTTCTCCTGCATACATAAAAGAAGTAAATATGAAAGAAGTCGGTTATTATAACGGAGGTATGTTATGGACTCAAAACAAGAATGTTCCGCAAAAATGGGTTGAATGGACAAAAACATCAAGATATTTTGAACAAGCATCTATAGATGACCTAGTTCAACATTTTACCTTTTTCGAGTTTGGAGAAAATCACAATTATCAATCATGGAGATTTATTCTCAGCATTTATGATAGTAATCAACAACAAAAATCATTTTTTAAAATAAAGGATAATACAATTTATCACAAAGACGATAAATTAATATCCATACATACTCATTTTTTAAATCATCATATGCAAGATTTTAATAATTTTATTATACAAATACTAAAAAAAGCAAAAAAATACAAAGAATTGCTCTGTATTGATAAGATCATAAATAATGGGTTTTGGAAAATAAAATTACCTTACCAACCAAGAAGTGATTTATATAATCATGCTAATGATAGTTATAGGGAACTATTGATGATGTATAAGAAAGATGTTAAAGTAGAATCAGGGAAATGTGACAATATTTTATTTTCCGATTTAATATCATTGTATGATAGACCAACTCTGCAATGGTTCAACAATGATGTCAAAAACTCTTATTTATGTTTACTTGGTAATGGTGATTTAAATAATGAAGGCAAAGTTATTCAAAATTTTGTTAAAACAACGTCTTGGATATTTTGGCCACGAAATCCAAAAATGTATGAAGAATATTTGGTAAATAATAATAGTGAAAGTGAACGTCTTGTTGAATCAGTTTTTGTAGGAAATTATGAAAACGATGTGCAGGAAAAATACAGAGTTTCATCACAGGGTCGTTTAAAATGGGAAGATGTTGTAGAAAAGTTTTATCTTACACAAGGATCATCTTATAAGTTCACACCCCAGCAATATATGTCTTTATTACAAGAAAGTAAATTTGGATTATGTTTGAGAGGATTTGGATCAAAATGTCATAGAGAAGTAGAATGTATGGGGTTGGGAACAGTACCAATTATAACTCCAAATGTTTGTATTTCCTCTTATATAGAACCACCTATTCTTAATAAACACTATGTTTATGTTGAAAAACCAGAAGATTTGAAAACAGTGCTTGAATCGATATCTTATGAAAAATGGCAAGAAATGTCAACAAATTGCAAAAAATGGTACATGAAGAATGTGCATTCTGATTTTAGTTGGGAAACTACAATTAATCATATTGTATATAATACATAAATAAATATATTGTTATCATTACCAATAACAACTGTTTTCAATTGTGTTTCTCTTCTCTAATAATTCATCACCAGAAGGACGTATAAATTTCGTATTATTTTCTTGAATAATTTGTTTCCAATCATCTCTTTGTTCCCATCTCCCCCCCATCACCCCAAAAAGCAACTGTAATCCACCACCGACATAAATTGCAGATTTATTCAATTTTGATTTGATGAAATTACAAAGAGGTAGTCCATATCCACCACAACCCAACAATGCTATATCAAAATCAATTTTCTCTATATCTTTGCACATTATGGAAAATGTTTCTTTCCAATCATTATGTATATGATTATCACCATGAGTTTGAAATGATTGATAATATACGAAATGTTGATTTTCAAGAAATATTGGTTTATCCTTGAAAATCTGAAAATTTTTGTTCATTTGCTTTTGAAAAGATTTAACAAATGGATTTATTACCAAAACTTTTTTGCCAATTAAATAATGCGACCATGGTATTTCATTTTGTTGCACAATATAAAAAGGTTCAAGAGATCTTGAATGAATTTCTATTAAATCAAAATTTTTTATGGATTCCTTCTGAATAGAATTAAAACACTCTATATCCAAACAAGCTAAACAATCTGAGTTCTTAATTGTATTGATTACTTCTTGAAAATATTCCTCGAATACTCTTTGTTCGTTGGATTTTGAATATATTCCACAATTTCTCATAATTTCATTCAAATTTTTGTAATTTATGTGTTTGTTATGCAAATAATCAAAGCAAAGTATTGTTTCTGCGCCAAATCTCGATATAATAAAAGGTTTTTGTGATTTGATATGATTGGCAATTTGTTGATTTGAAAAAGAAAGGGTTGTCATTTATACATTTTATACAAGGTTGTGTTTATATATATAATATTTTGAAAGTTTTTCAAATTAAAAATCAAAAGTATATAATTATAACAATATTTGATATTTCCCATTCATTTTTTTGTCAATCCAACATTTCGTATTCGTTGTTTTGCAACAATAATGTGTTTGTATATTTAAAACTACTTTAATGTTTTAAGCATTAATTTTGAGCAATTTAGAACGCAATTACATAATATCAAAAAATAAATATTATCAAATAACAAATGAAAACATATTTTGTAATAATCATTTTTATGTTTTTAAATCATATTTTACCCACAATGAATTATACTATTTGTGTAGGTTCCACCGGATTATTGTTTTCATATAGCATAGGTGCACTTGCTTATCTTAAAACAAAGAATGTTAACTATCATCTCGTCGGTACTTCGGGTGGGTCTTGGTGTTCTTTGATATATCATTTAGAACAGGATATAAGTAATCATGATACATTATGGGATAATTATATTGGTGATAGAAATACGTGTATAAAATTATTAAATAGAAAAGATATGAAACGTTTGCAAAATTCTATGAAACTTGGTATTAAAAACAGACATAGCGTAAAAAATATATCAGATATACCGTTGTCTATTATTACAACAAAACTTAACAATAATATGCAACATACAAATGTTATTATAGACAAATTTGATGATATTGATGATATTTTGAATTATGCCTTATGTAGTTCTTATATTCCCTATATTTGTGGAAATCAATATTATATGGTTTATAAAAATGAGAAATTCATTGATGGAGATTTATTTAAAGATAAACAAATCAAAAATAATTGTAATATTTACTTAGATAAAGCAACATGGGGGAGAAAATATAGTGTGACTGATGGATTTACACTAAATTATGATATTTCTCGTAAATTGTTTGAAAACGGATGGAATGATGCTATGAAAAATATGTAATAATCAATATCTTATGACAATCAATTTGGATTTTCAAGAGTCCATGTAATACATTAACGTTTTTTTTTGTATACCTAATAGTTTTGTATAAACTTTTTGTCAGACATATTTGAATTCAAAAGCTTTATTCTCTCTCTTTGTATTTAAGGTTCATTGCTTCTAATTCCTTTTCGCGCAGCACATTTTTTCTCAACACACTGAAAAACGTCTGTGATATTTAAAATTTGTTTCTTTATCTTAATAAAACATAACCAAAGAACTTCTTTGTTAAGAATAAGAAAGAGATGCAACCGCATTTGTTAGAAAACGACAAACAAATGTTCTATAAATATTTGAATATCTCGACAAATTATTTTGAATATGGTTCGGGTGGAAGCACTTATCAAGCTAGCACACGAGATAATATTTTGATGATTTATTCTGTAGAAAGTGATATGGAGTGGCAAAATAAATTGAAGAAAAATATCTTAAAAGATAATGTTAAATATTTATTTAAAGAAATGAATACGCTTCCAAATACATGGGGAAACCCTGGTAAAAATTGCACAAATGAACAAAAAAAACATTATAGTAATGGGATAAGAGAATTAAGTAAAAATGAACAAAAAGGTATAGATTTAATACTGATAGATGGTAGATTTCGCGTGGCTTGTTGCCTTAAATGTTTTGACATAATTGAAAATAATTGTTTTATTGCGTTTGATGATTTTTTAAACAGACAATTTTATCATATAGTGTTAAAATATTTCGATATCATAGAAAAAACACAAGACAATACAATGGTCATACTCAAAAAACGAGATAATGTTTCTGTACCACATGAACTGATAGAAGAGTACGAATTAGACCAAAGATAATATATTGAAAAATAATATCTGAGATGAACATTTTGAAATATTTTAACAACATACATTAATGTATATATAGTTCATATAATATAAGCGACTATAAACACAATTGATAATGTTAATTATTGTATATGTAACTAATAGAATCATATTTTGAGTTGATGTAATCATTTCGAAAGTATTTGTAAATTTCAAGACAATTTCTTTGCATTTCTAAAATTTCTTCATTTTTCTTTGATCTTAATATTTCGTCCATCTCATTAATATTTGATTCTTTCAGTTTGATAATTGATTGAACCCACAAAGGATGATTTGGTAATTCTAAAGAATCTGACAACAGAACAGGTATAACATATGTCAAATAATCTTGTCTATATGTACCTTGAAACGAATACAAATATATGATATTTATGTTTTGAACAATAATGTAGGTGACACTTTAATAGATAACACAAAACAATTTAATGATGATCATAAGATAATATTTGAAGAAATGAATCAGGTAGATATTGATGCGAAAATTAATGAAAAGATTTCTAAAGATAATATTATTGCTAAAATGAGAAATGACTATGGTATAAATACGATAAGAAATGACCAAAAAGAAAGTTAAATACTAGTTAATAATAATATTTCAACGAAAATGTGACTATAAACTTACACAAGTGTTTTCAGAGATTCTTTAAATTGTTCAGAATTTATAATTCTTTTGAAGATTTGACCACCGCCTTCAAGAGAGTTATTTATCTTGTATAAATAATCTATTTTACTTTTGTTATTTACAAAATGCAAATGTTCAATTACCACATCTTTTAGATAATGACAGTTATTTTTGTGTTTACCCAAATACATCCATAAGTTGTCACACCAAAGATGTGTAAAGTCAGGATGAGCAAAGTAACCAAGATTAATTACATATTGCGAATCCATAATGATATGTGTACATAGTAGATCCTTTTGATAAAGATCATTTCCAAACACCATAGCATAATTGCCATTCTGTACAAGAACTTCCGCCATTTTGCTATTCCAATTTTGTGTAATGGGTAGATGATCATCTCCTATAAAACCGATATAGTCGTATCGGGAAGCTATTTCAACTGCAAATTTGTTCAAAGGTGCAACGACGCCTCGTTTTCCGTCTGTATTGTAAATTCGATATATAAAACCAGGTAGTCTTTCGTATTCCTCGTGATTATCACTATCAAGAATAATAAAACAATCAACTTTGACATCCGGATTGGTAACTTTATACCATTGATCGTGTAATCTTTTTATGTTGTGAGGGCGACTTCTTGATGGAATTATTATTGCAATACTTTTTGATTTGTAATCCATTGTCAATATATAATACTTGACCGGAGTATTTTTTAAATAGATTAAATATATCACAACACTTTTGATGTATTAAAAAACTATGTGGTATTTCATAACCTTTAAATTTTATAACATTTAAGTGATCACTATATTCGCTTGTTTTTATATCCAATTTTGAATTGGTCGACGGTTTGGATAAATATTCATATTTTGAAACTTCAAATCTTTCATAAGAATCATAATTTCCTATATGATATTTTACATTATTTCTGATGAAAAACCCTTTCACAAGGTTGTCTGATTTATATATCTTTTTTACTTTGAGGAATAAACCTTAATTCCTTTTGGGGGGAAGACTGAAAGTGTCTTATCTGTTTCTTGACTATTTTTGTTTATTAGCAACGAAGGGATATCTGTCACCAATTCGTTATTTATAGATATCTTTGAAGTTTATTGTACTACATTTGTCTTGTTTTTATTTATATTTTAAAAATTGATATAAACGAAGTTTATTTTTATACTATAAAATGGAAAATTATAACTTTTTACATGTTTATGAATGCCAAAACAAACTTCGTATTGGTTCAAAATTTGATGGAGGATATATCATAATAGACAATTTATGCGAATATGATGTATTATTATCGTGTGGTATAGCAAATGATGATACATTCGAACACTATTTCGTAAATAGATATAAAAAGCAATGTTTTGCATTCGATGGAACAATTGATAACATTCCACATCAACATCAAAACATAACGTTTGTTAAACAAAATATTGGGGTAAATGACGAAACAACTGACATGAAACCTTTTATTCAAAGTTATGATAGTATTTTTTTAAAAATGGACATTGAAGGAAGTGAATTCGAGTGGATCAATAATTTAACAGATATAGAAATGAACAAATTAAAACAAATATGTATAGAATTTCATCTCGAACACGAATGTTCCAATAGTATAAGTTTAAAAACAAAATTGGAAACAATTAAAAAATTAGCAACTACACATTATTGTGTACATTTTCATGGAAATAATTGGAGAAGTACGACATTACTTGGTGAAAAGATTATCAATATAGGAATTTCTGACACAAAAACAAAAATTATCAATTTGGAAAAAGAGTATTCTTCTGATACAAAATTAGTATTTGATTACAAATCACAGTTTCCAATCAATTTTTCATATACATTTGATAAAAATGAATTAATAATAACAAGAATGGATCAAAATAGTGGATGGGAATTTGAATATAAATGTGTAATAAACGGATTACAGATACCAAAAGTGTTTGAATGTACATATATACATAAATCACTTGTTAACAAATTGCCACTTAATACTAGAGTAATCCCAGATGCCTTGCTTGATACGCCAAATACCGGTAATTGGAATCCAAACGAATATGATTTTGAAAATAATAGAAAACCCAATCGACATGTTCCAGATATATTTTTAGAATCTTATCCATTTGTAGATTCTACCGTAACAAAAGATGTTACATTGGAGATAAGTAATTGCAATATCACAATACCAAAAATCATCCATCAAACTTACAAAAATCATACTTTACCAGAAATATATTCAATGTGTCAAACTGAACTAAAACGATTACATCCTGATTTTGAATATCGATTTTATACAGATAATGATATAAATGATTTAATAAAGACAGAATTTCCAGAATATTATGAGAGATTCGCCGAATTACCAAGAATGATTATGAAAATAGACATGTTTAGATATTTTTTAATGTATAAATATGGTGGATTATATGTGGATATGGACTACCTAATGTTCAAACCATTTGATTTATTTCAAAAGACAGTTGTGATTCCGACAAATCGTGACAAGGTTGATAACAATCGACTTTGTAGTTTAGGAAATTGTATTTTTGCCTCTGTTCCAAATCATTTATTTTGGAAATCATTAATTGATACATTATTTGACATGGATAGAAAACATTTACCTTTCGATGGATTCGATAATGTCATAAACAGCACAGGTCCCATGTTTGTATTTGAAATGTATAACAAATATTCGAATAAAGAAGATATACACGTTCCTGAAAGAATGTTGTTTCATCCTCCATCAAAGAAAGATTCGCACTACATAGAACAATTGAAAAAACAGGGATACTACGGAATGCATATATGTACTGGGTTATGGTTAAATGATAAATTATAAGATTTCAACATATATCTTGATATCAAGTTTGGGACCCTGAATATAGATGATTGAGGTGTAATTTTATGAAATAAAAAACAAATTACAATACACTTGATCGAAGAAACATATCATAAAAAGTTGTTTACATTTTTTGCATTTTCGCATATTTTTACTAAGATAAATATGATCTTTTAGTTTTTGAAGCATTATGTTTATAATAAACTACTTATATGGATGCCATGAATTCACTCGTACCACTCGTCATACCACTGATACAACTTGTCTTCGTTCGCAACAATTTTTAAAGATGACTTCATGAGGGCATTCGCTGTAGATATCACATCCTCGGTCCCGCACGGGTCAGGGAGGACGCTCCAAATTGGCAGATACTCGCTTGCCGACAGGGGGTCTTGACTGTGTGGTCGACGTTGCAGGTACACATGCCTTAATATAGAGGTCGTGTGGTTTCCACTTGGGTTTTGTGTTGTCGTTCTTGTCGAGTTTTTGCTTATTTGTGTGATGTTTCTTGTTGGTATTTGCGACTGTGACAGTGTCATTCTCCATATATCGTGTTTTCTGTATTGAATATATGCTAAAAACATCAAATGTAATTATAACAATATTCTGTATACATTTTGTAAGTTCTTGGTCAAAAATTTGGAAAAAATGATAAAAATATAATTTTTTTGGTTATCTAAACAATGACTATCATTCCTTTTGAGATTGTTCTCGAAATTGCAACAAAGCATCTTGATACAAGCGATATTCCAATATTGTCTATGTGTACAAGCGAATTATATAATCACAAAGGTTATATTATCGATAAAATTGTTTCGAATGACATTTTTCTAAACAGATATTTGTCAAACAGGAACTTCAACATTTTATCATTGATTGAAAACAGTTCGTTCACCGAATCACAATTCTTCTCATTGTACAACAATATCAAAAATGCCACCCTGGACATTGATAAGATTATCAGACCGAATAAAAATAAGGAAAATTCGTTTCATTGTCTACAATCAACCATTGATTCAACATTTGAGATTTTCAAACTTCTTATGAACTACACATTATATAATTTGTACTTTAAGTTTAGAGATATTATTTCGACATCTGTCATAGAATATTTCAAGAGTATCTACTCTACAAAGTTTCCACAGCAAAAAGATTACTGTAATGATATATTCAATAATTTTATAGCAGATAAGGACGAAAACCTATGGCAGGTTTCAAACATCAATCTATACAATTTGTACGAAGTTATCAATTTGATGCACGTTAACACGAGATCATATATTCTAAAACAGTGCATCGAATCAAATGAACATGGTAATATTATCAACGTCGCACACAATAATATTGAGACAATCCGCCTTATGATTTCCTTATTTAATTATGTCAAATACACCGAATGCAAAATACATATCATATATTGTATCTTTAGATACACCAAAACAATACTACATAATATCAATATTCAAGATTTGGAAATGTGTTCGTATATTCGCACTGTATCAAGAAAAATTACCGAATTTGAATACGATTTGGAACACGAGCATCGATCTCATATTCCAAGATACTTGAGAAAAATTATGCTAGAAGACACGAATGAATTGAAACAACTGATTATGAAACTCTAGTTTTATCAAAAAATAAAGATATTGTTAACAAAAAAAACTTACAAAATAATATACAAATAGTAATTTATCGCAATTACAGGCTATTTTTGGAAACGGCAAATATATCGGTTATAACTTACTTTTTTCCTTTGATTACTTTCTGTTTACCGCCTGCTATTGTAAACGTATTATATGAGTTTTGAACTGCATATTTAGATTGTTCAAAGAATTGTTCTTTATTTTGTTTGAAAGAATTTAAATAATCATTTTTTACAGTTCTGATATTTTTTCAATGCCTGTAACTATGACAATAACTCAATAAACAATCTTTATTTACATTTTGTATATTATAATGTTTTTTGTTTGTTTGTTGCACAAATGGTTTTTGAATTTTAACACAATATACATTGCCATTTACATCTTTCATCGATTTATATTCTATCATTGTTTTTATTATAACAAAAATTAATTTTAAATATATGTTATAATGCAATTCTGACAATTTATAGCAGTGAAGCAGTGTTAGAATTGAAGCTGTTTAAGAAACTACTCTGTTAGTGTCGTTTTTTTGAAGACATGGTACGAAATATCGTGTCATAAAAATTCGACGGAAAAACTGGTATTGAATTCCGACATTGTCAACACAAAATACATATAAATACTTCATACTAAAAACCAAAACACACTTTCGAGTCCAAAAAATTTGAAACGTTTCACAAGACACGTGTCTCTAAAAAAACTTACACGAGAATTACACGAGAAAGAGAAAGATGGAAGAAGACAAAAATCATCTTTCTCAGTCTGACAAGCTCATCGACCTTACAGACATGACTGATGCGGTCGGGCAAGTTGCTGTTGCACCTCGTGTCGCTGCTGTCGCACCAAGCGAAGAGTACATGGACGATGTCATGAGCATCACCAGTCAATCTCGTGGCGGGAGTCTTGTTGCTGATGCGCCCGAAGACGAAGAGGTAAGAGAACGTTTTGCTTTTTTGTTTATGTCGAGCCATCTGACAATGTGTTGGACAGGAACTCAAGCAACTCCTTGACTTCTACGGAACAAAGCGCCGTGTCATCAATGTCCTTTACGAACACATCATGAAGCACAACAGTTTCGTACAGCGCTGGCGCGGAAGGATGCAGCGCGCTGCAGCACGCGAAGCAGAGGACAATGCGGCACGTGCTGCTGGTTTGCCTGTTCGCAATCGCGTGTCACTTAGGGGCAACTTTGGTGATATTGAGTTTGCGTGTTACGAATCGTGGGTCATTGCTTTCAAGGCAAATAATAACCATGGGATGATGGACGCCATCAAGCACGCTATGAATGACGAGTTTTCCAGGCACCAAATCGCCGAATCTGGCTTCTAAACAAGGCAAATTATTGAGAATATTTCTTGATGTTTCGTCATGAAGTGAGAAAATAAATCTTCTTTTTTGTTTTGTGAATTGCTTCTTAATTTATTTGATAATTTTTGATTTTGAATATTAATATTTTATAGATTATATTATACAAAATGATAAATTCAGTTATTGCTAATTGCTTCTTAATTTATTTGATAATTTTTGATTTTTAATATTAATATTTTATAGATTATATTATACAAAATGATAAATTCAGTTATTGCTAATCGAACTCAATTTAAAAAAAAGAAAAATATTACATCGATGCTCAGAGAAAGAGAAACAAATTTCAAGACAAAAAAGAATGTATTAAACAATATTTACTATAAATTCAAACATGAAAAATTATATCAATTTAATGAAGGTAATGACATATATAACTTATTAGAAATTAATCCTAATGTTGAATTGCATAAATTCTCAATTTTCAATAATAAAATAATTATAACTAAATATAATAAACTCGAATATAATATTTTACATTTTCAACATGCACAAACGGATGATCATAATGAGTTATATATTTTTGATGTACATGGAATCAAAATAGATGATGATCAAAGTAAAGAAGAATTATTAATAAGTAATTCATCTTTAAAAAATGCATTTTGTGGTGAAGATTTTTCAACATTATATTTATTTCATTACAAATATGATAATCCTTATGAAGATTCTGATTTTGATGACGACGATATGAGTAATACAGGATTCGAAGAAAAAAAAAATAAAGAAATTGAAAAATTTCAAAACTTTTTAAAAAAACAAAATATACAACTTATAAAGGATAATGAGAGAGAAATTCGTGGAGAAATCGAAGAAAGTCAAAATCGTAATTACCAATTATTTAATTCTTTAAGTGAAAAAGTCAGAGAACAGTTATATAACAGTCCAATGAATACTGGAGGTAACAAAGGTATTCACAAAAAGAAATACATCAAAGTGTTGGGAAATTATACTATGGAAAAACTACAAAACATAGCGAAAAACAAAAAAATTTCCTACACTAAGAAACTATACGGTAAAGTAGAGAATATCAAAAGGGAAACTCTTATTAAAAAACTTTGTGATTTTAAATTTAAAAAATAAAGAATATATCAAAAAAATGAATAGAAATAAGTTGTTTAAATTCATTACATTTTATATTACAAATTATGGACAGTGTTCTGATTCTAATTATTTGTATAGCATACACTACTATATGTCTTTCTCCTACATTTAATATGAACCATTCTATACTACCAAAAAAATTCAAGTAAATCGGACAATTTATACTGTTTCACAAAAATTATGAAAATTTAGAAATTGTTTCGTACTCGAAATATGACACAATATTTCCCGTATCATCTATTTTAGATATTACTCCGAATACTTTTTTATCTTTCTCTTTTGCCAATTCTACAAGAGGAAGAGCGTCCCATGCGTTTTTATCTGTTTTTTACTTTCTGATAAAATAATGAAAAAATTTATTTGTGTCAAAATTTTGATGACATGGAAAAAAATGAATCACTGTATTTGATATATGATAACAATCATAGGTTATTATGTACGGTGCTTGCACAATATGCACGAAGGATTCAAACGTCATCATTTGTGAAGCATGCCAAAAAAAGGCATGTGGTGCATGTATCATCAAGTTTACATCCGATAATACATTCATACATCGCAAATGTCTGTGTGGAGAAAAGTATATGGTCGATGATCTATACGATTCTTTGGGTAATTCATTCATGAGAGATTCGTATATCAATACGATGGTTCAGATGAAAATCAAGAAATTCGAAGATTCTTTCGATATTTTGGAGAATTATATGAAAACTGATGAAAAGTATAAGATAGCAAATGAAGAATTGTGTATTCTTCAGTCACAGTATTTGGAATATACTTTTACATCTAATCATAAAAAACTCAAGAAGATTGTCGTTAAAATCAATGAAAAGGAAGCAGAGATCAAAAAATATCGTGATAATAATAGGAAAAATCTCGACCTATTTGACAATACTCTTGAAGAGTTTGAATCTTTCTTTGAGGAAGATGAGAATTTAGATCAAAAATATACAAACGTGAATAACACCATAATGAAATATCGTGCTAAGTTGCACAATTGTGATTTCGCAGACGATGTGAAATCTACGATAGACAACAATCTTATATCGATTGGAGATTCATTCTTGAAAATCTACAAAATCCAAGAAGCTTGTGGTAATTTTCGTAGGAACAAAGAGCTTAATCGGTACAGAACAAAAACTTCTTTGATAAGACAAGCCATTGATTGTAAAGTCAAGAAATCAATATCCGATGACAAATTTTTCAAGATCGTGAAGGATAGTGAGATCATTTCCGAGAGGGTTGACACTGTTCTTGAATATGTCAGATATAATTGGTATAATATCGAGAATATTCGCATAAAAGCAACAAAAGTGTTTCATGAAGCCAAATCGTTCGATTTCGAAGAGGAGAACAACGCGATCAAAAAGATAGTGGATGAGATAGTCGATTTGGCAGATGGGACAGATGTTATGAAGAAAATGAAAACGAGATTCAACATGACAGAAGAAGAAATAGTAGATTATTGGACAACATCTATTCCGACCGAAAACATACACACATATTGAAATACAAAAAAATTAAAAAACCAACTTTTTGGTTTTTAAATATTAAAGATGTAATTTTGGTTTATTTTTGGAAAAACTGTTCTAAATTTTAATGACATCACAAAAGATATATCTTTATTATTCAATGTCTTTCTGTTCGAGTGCAATGCTACGAAATATGCATCGCGAAATAAAGATACCATGTACTCTTCACACACAGCGTGTATTAACCATATAAAATCTGGTTCAAATTTATCTGATCCGCTGTAATTCCCTGGACTTAATTCTTTTATTAGTCTTTCTATCGGCGCATGTGGTATCAATGTACATTGTGATATTTGATATTGTTTTATCTTTTTTGTCAAATTTGTAGAAGGGATTCTTTTTCTTTTCCCCATTTTTTCACTTTCAATGTTTTTTACTTTTTCCGAACCCAAACATGGTCCTTTTCTTCCAGGATATCCGTTTGTATTGTAAATATTTATTTTCAATATTCGCAATGCTTCTTTTCCATCTTCGAACATAAATGTTTGATGACCCTTGTACTTTTTTATTTCATTACTTTTTTGCACTATTTTGTATATAATATCTCTCAAAATACTTCTACTAGCTTCATATATTACACTAGAAGCATATTTTACACCTGCTTTGAACATTAGTCTTCTAAGTGCATTTGTTGTAATATCACGAATTGCATCTGTATTCTTTATTTTACGTTTCTTACCACCGGTTTGGACCAATGAACTCGTTCCTAATATGGTACCGTCAAATAATAGATAAAGTTCCTCGTCATCCTCTATTCCCATCATTATATCTCTCGGTTTGATCTGTTTGGTATTACTGTTTATTGTTACTCTACCTGCGACTTCTATTATTTCTGCTGTCAAATATTCTAATGCACTTGTCAAATAAATTACACCTTTTTTTCCAATTTCAAAACCACTTGTGATTTTTTTCTTCATAATTTTCAAAACAACTGCACTGGTAAAAAGTAGTTTTGAATGATGTTCAGACACTAAACTCCTATTTGCTTCTGATATAGCATGTTTTGCCAATTCATCTGGTATCAGTAATAACAATGCACTCTTAACCTCTTTTTGACCAACCCTTTTTCGTTTTCCCAATTGTGCAAGTTTGTTTGCAACTGCTATAATTTCCTCGCATAAATTTTTAATCATATCATTTATGATCTCAACAGATATTGATTTTATACGTAAATCATAATGAACTTGGATTACCAATTTTTTTATACCTGTTTTGAAGTCAATATTTCTTTGAAATTTGACACTCATCTATATTAAATTTGAATTCTTTTTTCCTTTTCATGACGCGTCGACATTCTTGCACTAAATTGCTAAAAATTATTTCTAGGATATAGTTTGATTATTGAGTTTATATTCTTGCTATTTCGTCATAAAGCGAAAAGAATAAATCTTCTATGTCTTTTCTGCTTCTTGTCTGTTTTGTTTCACTATTAATTATCCAATCTTTTTTACTTTTATATTTTGTCAATTGAGACCTTATCGCAAGGACACTCCAATCGTTGTTGATCATAATACCATATGGGGAATTGTAATTATGCAATAACCTTCTTTCAGAAAACAACATATCTAACATGTAAGCCATTCCTGTAGATGTTCTATCAATAGAGTCATCACTTCCAATATCCGAAGGAAAACTACATATTTGATATATCGGAATATCAATACCATATATCGATTCGTCTTCATCATCACCCCCGAAATTACGCATTATATATGCAGTATAATAACCTTTGTTATTCACAAAACTTATAAATAATTTGTTATCAAATTTTTTGATAGGAACTGGTCTCTCAATAAAAGGGTTATTTATAGCAAATGATAGTTTTTCCATGATTGCATCAATATTTTCCCTTGTTAACAATTTCTTTGTCAAAGGATGTATAGGATCCTTTCCTTCATTATAAAAACTAATTAAATAGTTATACAAATCAATCGGGTTTCCACAATCTGTTCTTATAATTTTATTATCTTTATTGAGGGAATGTATTTTGACAACTAATTGTAGTTTCGAAAGCGGATAAGTTTTTAATGGAGTAAAATCAGTTGTAAATGGAGTTGATAATGCTCCATCGTCATCCAAATTACATTTCTCAACATCATCTCCGATTAATTCATCAAGAATTTCTATGTTGGATTTTCCTTTATTTGGAGGTGTCTTTTCCTTTGAACCATACTTTAAAGGAGATTTACTTCTTTTTTTGATAGTTTCAAGATTCTCTAGATATATTGATTTCTTAGTTTCGTAATCTTTTAGTTTAATTTCATATTCCTTTTTGTCATTTTCAAAATTATCTATATTTCTCTTGGTATCATTATATCTTTGTTTTTTTAATTCAAAAATTTCATCTATCTCTTTTCTATCAATTGCGGTTAAATTTTGTCCTGGTTTGACAAAGTTTTTTTCAATGTCTTCTTTTTTCGGATATTCTGGTAGAGGAGGCGGTTGTTTTAAGAAAGGTTTCATAGGTTCTTCTAATTCAATTTCATTAGGTATAAGCATTTCATATTTTCCTGTTTTTAATGATTGATTTGATATTGATATTTCAATAAGTTCTCTTGAAGTCAGTGTCAAAAATTTTCTAATATCTAATTTTTTGATTATTTTCTTGTATTGACGATGATCTATGTTGGTATTTTGACACATTTCAGAAATAGAATCAAAAATTGTTTCTCGTATTCTAGAAATAGCGCTAGAATAATCAATTAAGAAATCTGATTCAATTTGTATTATATCGTTTAATGTTTGTAAATTATTTTTAATTGTATTTGATACAGCATTAGATAACAAATTCTTATATAAAACAATATTTTCAATTTCTTTCATATTCTTTTTCACGAACTGATATATAAATTCATTTATAAAAATGTTGATAAAATTACTAACAATATTTTCATGTGTAAGCGGAGAAAGTTGAATGTTTTTCTTTAATAAAATATCAAAATTATTCAAAATTGTTTCATAAACTCCTATATACTTTAGAGAGTGATGAAGATCAATTGTGTCAATTTGTTTGGATTTCATAATCTTAATATAAGAATGATAAAACAAGAAATCGAAACTCTGTTCGATATTATTATTTACATGATAACAATGTAATTTCGGTAATTTTGATTTAATATTCTTGATATTCTTGATTTTCATATCCCTATCGTGTTCCAATAAATCTATTTGCAAATGATCTATCAAAAAACGAAATGATTCATAATATAATTTACCATATTCTGTGTTCAAATCCAAAAAACTAACATTTTGTTTTTTGATTTTCTTGTTTTTAATAGGATGTTGTAAAGGATTTGTCATCCAATTTTGAATATGTGTGATATCAATCGATTCTTGTTTAGAATTTTTATATGTTCGAGAAACACTATTATTTATTGTTTTTTCATTTCTTTGAGTTTTTGATAAGGTGCCTCCTTTATACCTTGTATGCGACAATTTGACTGTTTCAAATCCAGAATTATCATAGTAATATTTCGATCTGTTGTTTCCTTCTTTTGTTTTTAACATAGTAGGACTCATCAATTTTTCCCTAAATGATTGTATCGCTTTCTTTGAAATTTTCATTTTTAAACTCTATAATAAGTGGAAGATATATTATGTAAAACTGATGATTCTTGATGAATTTTTCAAAGATTGTGAATGAATATTTATAATACTATACTCGGTACTTGTTTATCATATGGAAAGTGTACAAAGTAGAAAAATGATATGGAAAATTAAATAAGATTCTAATTTTTACAAACCATTTTTTGCATGAACGAATTTCTATACATCTTACTTATATTAGAAAAATGATCATTTTTTTCTGATATCGCATTTTCAAACGAGTCAAACAACATATCATAGTCTTGTATTTTTGTATCTAGTGTAAGAGTCTTGTCGTCGGACTGAATATTTACAA
>Ga0181555_1001469_pt1 | contig 20841 bp, 22 predicted proteins | sample 011ome_15_FD_145601 | JGI IMG/M metagenome (GOLD analysis project Ga0181555, IMG submission 145601) | Coastal salt marsh microbial communities from the Groves Creek Marsh, Skidaway Island, Georgia - 011504AT metaG (spades assembly) | ecosystem: Environmental > Aquatic > Marine > Intertidal zone...
ATCGTTGTGTATAAAGATATTAAATCGTTGTGTATAAAAATATTAAATCGTTGTGTATAAAAATATTAAATCGTTGTGTATAAAAATATTAAATCGTTGTGTATAAAGATATTAAATCGTTGTGTATAAAAATAATTATATTATGTGTAATATAATTACACATAATAGTGATGTCTTCTGGTGGGGCATACCAATTAGTTAGTAATAAAGGAATTCAAGATAGATTACTGTATAATACAGATATGCTCAATGAGATTATTCATAAGTATAAGGCTCGGAAAATGAAAGATGCGATTTTAAAATTTCCAAATCTAACAAGACAGCAGTTGTGTGATAAGTTTGATAATTTTGACCCGCCTTTAGAATTTATAGAACAATCTCATATTTTACATATCAATTCTAAATTCAAACCATTTGTTCATATCGCAAGAGAATATTCTAAAACATTATCTAACCAAAGTAATTCATTACTCGGTTCTAGATGTAGTTTTACAATCCCAGTTATTGGAGAATATATAAATGATTCGGTTGTTCATCTTAGACTAACTGGATTAAAGGCGTTAAACGCCATTGATAAAGTTAAGTATGTAGAATTTCTTGGTCATAGGATAATTAAAAATGTTAGATTAACAATTGGAAATAATGTTATTGACGAATACACTTCTAATGCTTATAATGCCCATTGGCAGTTTGATGTTCCTGTTAATAAAGAAGATGGTTATTTAAGAGGCGTTGGACAAGAAACTCCCAAACAAGGCTATGTAACTGCTGACCCAATTAATGATGAACATAGGGAGTATAGATGGTTTGGAACCGGACCACAAACTTATAAAATTAATCATGACGATGTTGAATTATGGATACCACTATTGTTCTGGTTCAATAATATTAAAACAGCATTACCTAACTTCACACTGAACTCTCAACAAACAGTTGTAGAATTAGAGTTTGAATCAGTTGATAATATAGTGGCTGTTGCTGATTATGGAGGAGGTGGATTATTCACACCACCAGTTATAAGCCGAAGTGAATTATATGTAAATCATATATTCTTAATACCTGAAATTTTAGAACTAGTTAGTAATAAATTTAGTTTCCAACTTGTTAGGGTTCATAAGGAATTTACTCAAAAGATATTATCAAATTCTAATACTATTAAATTACAGCAATTGAAATGGCCTGTTGAAAGTATATATTTTACATTCAAACCTAATGCTAATTTAAAACATTCACAAAAATGGCACCGAAATACATTAGTTAAGGAGAGAACTGTTTCAGTTCCAGTTCTAAATGCAGGTGTTCTAAATTCAGCTTCTGTTATATATTATGATGAATATGAACCAATTAAATCATTAGAACTAACATCACAAAACAATATATTATTTCCACAAGCTCCAGCAAGTTTCTTTAACAACTATGTGCCATATCGGTTTGGAGATAAACTTAAAACACCTAAAGATTTAGGAAATTATATGATTAATTTTAATGAAAATCCTGGAGAGTATCAACCAAGTGGTCATTTCAATATATCTCGTTCCAGAGAATTATATCTCAACTATCTATCTAACTTAGACCCAGATACAAATAGTGATATCATTGATATAAACAACCCATGTCTTTTAACAGTTCAAGCAAGATGTATAAATTTCCTTATCATTAAGGATGGTAATGCTGTTCTTAGATACGCAACATAATCTGGTCTCGGTTGGTTAATTAAAATTGATTATCGTTATTAATAATAAATAATTACCATTGATTACCGTTCAATACCGTTAATTAGTAATGGACAAAAGTAGCACATTTTCTGAGGTCATTAAATATATAGATAATGTATATGAAAGAAATTCAAATTATATTAAAAATCATATTAGTAGAAATCAAACACAAAAATTAAACAGATATGGTATAAAGAAAACTGTTACTGGATGTTGGTGTTCTCATAATAAATATAATTATGTTATTCAAATATCAACAAGAGTAAATAGAAATCCCAATATAATAACACATTATAATTGTAAATTATGTATTTTAGAATCAGATGACCATGGTCTTATAGATAAAGAAATATTTGAATATGTCTATGAATATTATTCATTGGGTGATTAACTGACTGGGGGGTGACTAATTGATTTAGTGATTAACTGACTAAAATAAAAAATGAAATATCTTTTTTGATTAATAATAGTTATGGCATCTGATAACCTCTTTGACAATATTTCTTATATTCTTAGATATGTCGATGGCAACCTTACAGAAAATAAGAGAAGAGTAGAATATTATAAAACTAATAAAGAAATCACATTAGATTGTGGAGTAAATCTTATTAAAAAAGAAGAATCTGTAATAGACTGTCCTCATGGTGGTTTAATTTATAGATTCCATTATGATACAAGTCTAGGTGAAAATCATGGAAATTGTAAATACATTTTTTGTAGAATATGTTTGTTAAATATTAACAAGACATATCTTGTTAATATTTATGGTAATTCAGCATATAAATCAGTTGTTGATTCTATATATAGAGATGGTAATGAATAAATTTATCATAAATATATATTTTTAATATAATATAAATGTCGCTCAGGGCAGGAAAACTAATTAAAAATGATGCACAAAAAAACGAAATTAAAAGAATACTTAATCATATTATGACTAAAATAGACGAGGATATAAAAATCGCACATGATTCTGGTAAAAAAGAATTAACTGTTCTTGTTCCAATAACATTCTCAATACCAAATATGAAAAATTCAGATGTTCAACGAGATATATATTATTCTATCTTAAATTCATTAATTAGTAGAGATTTTCATCCCAAGATAGAAATGAAGAAAAAATTTACGGCAATTCATATCAAATGGCTGTCTGATGAAGAATTAAGAAATATTAAGATACAAAATGATTTACTAGCAAAGCTTACGATTGGGTGAGTCATCTTTAGATGAAGCATGTCGGTTATTATATTTTTTTTGTTTTCTTTAACCAACCGAAAATCATCATAAAGGCGTCGGCTATGTCATTAGTTTTATTTTTAATAGTTTTGATATTATAATCTGGATAAAATGACTTCATAAAATATTTAAAATTCCAATCAGTATGTTTTTTATTAGCAGTGTAGTTTGTATATTTTTCTACAAAATTACTATAGAGTCCGTCATGATGTAATTTATAACCATTTTTTAAACTCGGACCAACAATATCAACGATTGTTTTAGTTGTTATTTTAATTTCAGTTTCTAAATGGATGTTTAATTTACTTGGGTTGTTCAAACCCGGTTGGCTTTTAACAGCATAATTTATGTCATCCGATATATAATCATATGTTGAGTAATGGTAAATAATTTGATGGCTCATACATCTAGATAAATCATTAGGCTTCATTTGATATTCTATAAGAACCACATCGGGAGTTTCTACCATCTTATCCATTATATTTAAGAGAGCTTTTGTCCTTCTCGTCCGCTCATTAATTTTTGATAGTTTTACTTTTTTACCAGGGACTAAATCAAATACGTTAATATATTCTACTGATACAATTGTATTAATACAATTATCAATCTCAGTCAATATCTTATTAACAGATATTTGAAATTTATTCTTAGTATCCGAGTCATCCGAGCCAATCGATTTATAAACCGAATCTAATTTTGATGTTATTTCTGATAATTCCTTTTCCCAATTTTCATTATATTTAATAACACAAACTCCTAAATTTTGTAAAGCGCAATCATATCCTATAATAATCATGAGTATTATTAATAATAATAAAATAATTTTAGTTTGTTTGAATTAAAGTTATAATGTTAAATTATTTATATCAAGTATGTCTTTCATTGAAGATAATCAAAATGTGAGTGGTATTATTAATCTTTTAAACGATGGTGATGATGGTGATTTTGATTATAATAAATTAGAAAGAGAAATATTAAATAATACAAATGCTTTTGAAGAAGAAGAATCTATATCTATAGACCATGTAAATGAGTTTACAAAATCATTAAATGGGATGGATTTTATTAATAATCCCGAGATACAAAATTCTATATTAAATACAAATGATGTTGCAGAATCTAGTTCAAATGATATATTTGTTTCAAGTAGTTTGAAAAGTTCAAATAGTGCCGATGGTATGAGTGGTAGTCAATTTGATTCGTCAGATATATTTGGCTCTGCTAATTTCGATGATGATGAGGACGAAGATGAGTCTGATGAAGAATCAGTCTATGAACATAGTCATTCATCAAATAGGGAACCTGCTTATGAAAATTGGTCAAATTCAAATATTCATGATAGACAGTTAAAAAATATGACTGTTGAGGAACAAAAACAAAAACATATTAATGGTATTTTAGGAGGAATAACTGATAGTAATGATGATGCTAATTTAGTTAATGGTGATGCTGAAGATGATGAGATGGCTAGAATTCATGAACAGATTGATGTATTACGCTCGGCACTAGAGAGTGAAGGTGTCGACCTTAGTAGGATACCAAACATAGGAAGTCATTCATCTAGAAAAGAGGCGACTAGTGTTCTTAAAATGCTACAAATTAAGAATGACCGTCTCCGATATTGTGATATGTTTGAAGAGGGTATTTTAGCAGTTGCTTATGGTATGGAATCAATGTTCGATGGACAGAAGGAATGGTTTGGTTCAAAGATTGACCTTGTTGGCTGGCCGGAAACCGTTAAAGTTAAAATTAGAAGAATGAGATATGATACTAGTTCATTTGTGTCGAATGTAATGCAGGGTTATCAAATATCCCACGGATGGAGAATACTTTTCGAACTCCTACCATCTCTATTCTTGTATAGCAGAGACCGTCGATTAAAAAACAATGATACTTTAGTATCTGACTCAGATTACAAAAATGCCGTAAGCAGTCTTAACCAATAATTGGTCAGAATCAAACTAATACAAACCAATAATTTTTTGTATTACAAACCAATTCTAAATCAGATACTAAAATAGATTCTAATATTAGAAAAAAATTATTGGTTTATATTGGTTGGTATTCATTTATACTGTTCTATTTACATCTGGTGTCATAGGAATGATTGTGGCTGGGTGAGCATCATTATTATTTTGATTTAATACTGCACCATTCGATTGCCCGATTAGATGACCTAATTTCAACATTGATACTTCTCTACCGATAGTTTGTATTGTATTATATTGGATTACACTAACAAAGACTAATATGAATATGATAACTAACATCCATTTCTCTACTTCTGTTTTATCATCCATAAATGAATCTATTACATCGGATGATTTTTTCTGTTTCTTATCTTTCTTATATACTAATTTTTTCAAATTCTGTTGTCTAATCTTTTCTTTCCTTTTCTCTAATTCAAGTTTTATAATATGATCGATCTGCTCTTGTTCTCTAATTTTTTTTGAAATCCTTTCTTCCATTGACATCATACCAGTAGTTTTCGGATATGGATCAGAATAAGTAATTCCTAATTTCTCATTGAGAATTTTCTCATCAAAACTGAGTCCATCATATGAGTCGTCGTAATTCATTTAATATATACTATATAGATTTAAAAATAATACAAATTAAAAACACAAATTAATATTAAATATATTATGGTTAAAAATATGTCAGATTTAAAAGGAATTTTATTCCTAACCGGAGTATTTAAAAAAGATTTTTTAAATATGGAAGAATTATTTGAAAAAAGACTTATTAGTGATGATGATAACCAAATAGAAACTATTAAATATGATAAATTACCCAGTTTATTTACTGGAATAGAAACCTGGCCAACTAAATGTAATTTATTATGTAATTATTGTACTTGTGATATTGATGAAACTCCGTGGTTTGAACCACAATCTTTAGAAACTAAAGATATTGGATTAGTCGGGTCTATGGATACTAATGGGTTAAATAATACAAGATATACATGTATCTCTAGAGGTGCCTTTTGTTCGGAAAATTGTGTAGCGGCATTTATAGAATCTGATAAGACTCCAATATCCGAGAAAATAAATAAACAAGGTATGTTAAAATTATTATACAAAATATTTAAAAATGCCGAAATAGATGAAATCAAGCCTAGTCCATCACCATTAGTAATGAAAAAATTTGGTGGTGATACTAGTGAATTTAATTATAGAAGTATCATTTCTGATTTATCAAATGGTGAAGATATTATATCGAGTTAATGTTGATTTTAAAAAATGATTATAATATTAATAGTAATAATGTTTTCGTTAGAAAAAGATGAGTTTATTCATCGGTCATTGGGACCGTGGTCTATAAGGTCAGGAGTAACATATATGACCCAAGAAGTTTATAATATTAAAAAGAAGTATGTTGAAAACCAGATATCTCCTATTGATAAGGATATGTTTTCTGAGATGAAATTATTTACTGCGACAGTTGTAGCATATCTAAATGATATTAAGTTTAATGAAAATGATTTGATAGAAGATTTAACTACTCCGGTCATTGATGGTAATATATTAATGATAGGGTGTAATAAGAAAGAGTTATTAAATCCAAAATATGAGATACCCATTCCTATAAAGAAATCTAATCGGGGTCGTAAAAAAGTTAAGAAAAAGAAAAATAATCGCCCTATTAATGGTAGTGGTAAATACTTTGAAAGCCAGATATCATTCTTGATTAAAAATACTGAGAATGCTGTTAATTATAAAATTAAATTTTTCAGGAATGGTAAGATACAAATACCAGGTGTAAAAGAATTACTTATGAATGATATCATTCAACCATTTACTGATTTATATGATTATTTATGTAATCACTATAGCAAAAAATTAGAAGTTGTTATGATTTGTGATTGTATGAGAAACTATAAATTTAACATTAAGAATACTAAATATCGTATAGATGTAATAGAACTTAAAAATATAATTGAGAAAGATAAATCTAATAGAATCAATACTAAATTTCTGGATTATATATTATTAAACTTAGATGATTCATATGTCAAGGACATAAAATCCCAAATACATAATTTCAATCCGATGGATATAGCCGAAACATTATATAATTCTGATTCATCAACGAATTTAACGATAAAATTTTACAGACCGAATATTTACAAAAATGATAAAAAAACAACTCTCAAAATAACTAAGAGAGGTAAAGTTAATATAGAAGGGGCTAACTCAGACTCAGAAGCAGTAGATATATATAACTGGTTCCGCTTAATATGCTACTCTAACTATAAAACAGTTTTCATTAACGAAGACGAAATTAAAAACGAAACTGACCCCGAAGAATCAGACTGCTCGATAGCGAGTATTTACGACGAATAATTATTATATTGTTGAATAACTTTAATATTTTTTTATCATTGATTAGATAAAAATCTCGTATTTTAAATATTGAAATTTATTTCAGTGGATAAATGAATTCGGTTTCTATTCACCACCAAGTAAGCGATGGATATTATAACTGCTCATGATATGTAATTTACAATTAATGTGAACCATGATTATAGAAACAATTATTATAATAAATGGGATTTATTCCCTAACGGATGTTTCTCTATAACCCAACATAATTTAAATGGTCCGGAGTCAGCTCTTCAGGTTAAATTAGAAGGAAAAAAATTCGATTTAGAAATTTATTGCGAACCGGGAACTGTAAAGGTCCATTATGATTTAACTCAACAAGAAGTTGATAAATTAAAAGAAATCATTAAATTTTTAAACAACCTACCCGATAATTCAGACAACTAAACGGATGTTGTAAAATAACTTTAATAATTTTTTTATCGTTGATTAGATAATCTCATATTTTATCAGTAAATCGAATACGACTAATAAAATAACATAGAGCATAAGTTGTATAGTCGTCCCCTTGTTAGTGGTATATTCACCATCAACAGAATTGGATATATTTGTTAAGATACCGTCTATAAAAATATTACTAAATATAAATAAACCAACCATCAGCATACAGAATACTAATTTGTAATTAACATTACCTATAATATTACTGATAATATCTACGAAATCCGTTTTGTTATCTAATGGTTCTATAATCACATCCTTTTTTTTAGTAGAAGAATCTTTTTTAGTATTGTCATTATTAACCGATTCAAATATAGAGTCCGACATTGTTATATTATATTATATATCTTTTATACGATTATTAAAATATGGGTTGGATGTTAAATCAAGATAACAATAATTTTCAGGATGTTTTGAATAATCAACTGGGTCGTGGATACCAGCGGATTTTGCTTCCTTAAGTAGGAACTTAAATGTCTCCCAGAAACTTTGTTTATGCCCCCAATTCTTATCGGCGAGGTGTGATAATTCATGAATTAATACAAATTCTATTAGATGTCTATCATGAAAATTATTATTACCACTTAATTTTTCTCGTAAGCATATGGCAAAAACATCACCTTTATTTTTTACATAACTAGTATTTACAGCATCATAGGGACTGTTTTCAATAATACTTTCTGCGTTATACCTTTCTAATAATAACCTGACTATTTCTCTCTTTTTATAATCTGGCGAGTTTATATGACGGTCTCTAACATATTTTATTAATTTTATAGATATCAAATGTAATTCAGCAAGTAATTTAGATGCGTCATTATGAGTCATATTATCATAATGACTCGCTATTCTATAACATCTACTATCTATATCATTACAAACTCTTTTTGAATGAAACGATTCAACTAGATTTTTAGACTTAATTATATAAAGTAATATAAGTATTATAAGAATATATAAAAAATTCATTATATTATATAATATATAATTTAGCATTAAACTATATTATTGGTTGATTAAAAATGTCTGATTTACAACCCGGACCGATTAAAGTTCATACGGTCGACCCATTTACTGGTTTAATTATAAATAGTTATATATTCGTAGGTAATGTTCCAGACAATGTCAAAAAAGAATTATTATCAATAACAAAGTTAGTTAATAAAAAATCAAAACAAATACCAGAGAATAAAATTCTAAAATCTCATTATGGAAAATCATGGCGAGATAAAATCGGAATTGATAAAATACCAAACTACAATAAAAAAATTAGTGGTGGTAGTGGTGATGCTGATACTGTCGATGTCGTCGATTACATTGAGAGGTCTTATACAATCGATGACTATATCGGTGGTGTTGATGTCGATGACATCGATACGATTAATAATCTTAGTGATGATTATAAGATTAATAACCGTGATGGTAAAGATACTATTTATGTTGATGATTCTCTAGATGTCAATGTTGATGATTCATTAATTACAAGTGTTGATATTGATATAGATGATACAGCGGCGGGAGATCAACATTTACACCAGCATAGTAATTTATCCGATTCTGATATTGATTTTGATGTTGGTGATACACCAGATGTCGATGTGGTTGATGTCGATGGCAAAACTGATGCTGATTTTACTTTTGATGTTAATGATATTGATGAAAGTTTGTTTGATAAAGCAACTATGAGTAATCTTCCAACAAGAGATAGTGAAAAGGAACAGAAGTATGACTTAGGTTCTAGTAAAACAAATAAGAATGTTAAGAATGATCATATATCAGGTATCAAATATATCTTTGATATTACAATCCACGATATTGACAGTATAGAAATTCTAAAGAATAAATTTTATGCTTATTCTGGGATACCAATTTATAGACAGCATTTATGGTGTGATGATAAAAATGCCCAAATGTATGATTTAGAAATGGGTTATGTTAAAAAGAATATAAACTTTGGTAATATTATATCCTATTATTTGGGAAATAATGATATGGACTCTATTGAAGATATTCCAATAGACATTAAGTATTACAACAATAAGGATGATATTAATATTATACCGATTGACACTTATAAAACGGTTAGTGATTTTTATACAGAGCATGGAGTCGATGATTATTATTGTGTCGATTTAAACGATATATTAACATGTGGAATAATTAGAAAATTGACGGGAAAGCGATATGAACTAGAACTTATATATTATGGGTTTGTTCTGATTTATTTCCCGTTAATCACATTAATGGTGTATTATGAATTTCTTAAGAATGAGGAGTATATTAGTGAAATATTCCCATTACTGCGGCTTAATAAAAATACATTAATCAAATCATATAAAATGGATGAAGACATTATGAATACTGTTAATGAGTCTGCTGGTAAAACCATTAATAATTTATCTTATTATATCCAAAGTACAACATTATCAAATAAATCAACATATTCATATCATCGAGAACAAATAGTAAATATTCGTAATTTATTTAATTATCTGAAATTAGATAAACATATTGAGTATATCCGTTGTGATGTAATCCATAACCATAAGAAGGTGGTATTGGTAAAGAGTAAAATTCAGATTTCTAAAAAATACAAATTTAATAATCGTGAGAAGATTATTATTAGAATAAATCCAGACAATAATAGTTCTCAATATGATTTGGTAATTTATATAAACGGTGCTTATGATATCATTACGAGATGGAGAGATGATGAGAAAATGTCCATAAGTTCTATTATTAAGATAGTATTCCCAAAAGTCAATGAATTATTTGATACGATTAACCGTAATAAAAACCTCCTGATGTATGTAAATAAAAATATTATACCGATTACTGTTAATAATATGGTGTTAGCAAATACCAAATATATGTATCAGTATAAACTAAATGTCAGTATTAGTATTATGGATACATTTTACAGAATATTAGAGGATTATGAAACCGCCAACATAGTAGATTTTAAAAGTAATACTGTTCTGGGTAAAGATTATTATTTTATAAAGGGTATATATAAAAAGAATATCTCTCAGGTATTTAATAAATATAGTGATATCACTAATGTATATTCTTATTTATCTAATCGGACTGATAATATTAGATGGAAGAAATACATTGAACATACGAATATAATGAATATACAAAACTTAAATACATATTTGTATATTGGTATCTCCGGTATTAGTGATGATTATGAGTTTAATATTTTTAACAACTATCTTATCGGATTAATCGAATTATTTAACAGCACTTATAAGGAAAGACCCTCAATAACGACAAAGAATGTTGAAAAATTAAAAAGTTTAAAAAATAGAGATCCGTTATTATACAATTTTAAACAAATCTATAACAGTGATACCGTTTATTCTAAAATATGTCAGAAACCATATCAACCGATTATGTATGATGAAAAGGAGTTTAAGGAAGTTAAAGACCCGTGGCTTAGAAAAAATGCTATCAAATATAAAAATTTTACAACCAATACTCCAGTAATATATGTGTGTCCGAATAAAAAATATCCTCATATAAAATTTATTAGTAATGTCCATCCTAAGAATTATTGTATTCCGTGTTGTAAAAAATCACCAATGGGTGAGCGAGTTAATGAGAAGAAACGACATATCTACAACGAATGTTTAACGAAATTTATGTATGCGGATTCTGATGGAACAAATGTAACAAAGGGTTCGAAATATATATCCTCATATGGTAAAAGTATTTATGTTGGTAGGTTATCAAGACTTCCTGAAAATACATTAGAGCCGTTATTATTCAATACTTACTTCCCAGATGAAGAGATTACTGACGGTAAATATTATATTTATGGTGTTGACCAAAACGCATATAATTTAAATGCCATCGGATATCTGTATTGTATTGTTCATGCGCTAAATACAACCGTTGATGATTTCATAAAATCAATAATTCAAAAGATAGAAAATGACCCTAATATATTTCATTTATTATTAAACGGTAAGATAACAAAATACTTTAACAATGTTAAATTATTCAAAGATGTTTTACTCGCCATTAATAATAAAAATGATATGATTGAAACCAGATATAAAAATTTACCGTGGAATGATATAATTATATCTGTTGTTTATAATTATTTAGACATTGTATCATTCATCTTTATTGATAATAATAACATTATTAACTTAGAAATTCCCCCAATTACGACTATTGATAATATTATTAATAAAAACAAAAAGTATATTGTAATCCTTACTAATGACCATAAAGAATATTACCCAATTTATTTACTTAATAACAACCTTTATAAAATTTCTGGTATTATTCCTGGTAAAATATTCTCATACACTAGTGGTATCATTAGTAATATTAGTTCGATAATCGAACACTATATAGAAAAATTCATTCAGAATAATAACATAACTTTGTTTGTAATCGAGAAATTTATTGAAACAGTTAAGAATACACCAATCAAGGTCATAAAATATTATATTAATGTTAATAACTTATGTTATGCTGTGCTAATCAAATATAATAATGAACTTGTGTATTTCCCAGTTAAAGAATCGTTTTATACAATCAAGGATGATATTCTAATCGACTTAAATCCTTACAAGATTAATAAACATCCGTTGAAATCGGTTATTAAACTACTTGATGTCTTTAACAAATGGCTTATTAAAAATCATCCGAATATAACTCCTATCGTAATAGAACATTGGTTATTATTAAACAGTAATAAAAATGTTATCGGTTTTATAAGCAATGGATTACAATATTATTTCACCCCAGTTCCTTATAAATTAATTTCAAAAGTAAATGGATCATCCGGTAAAACACCTAGTTATAAAACGATATTTTATAATCCAGTTGAGGTAAATAGAATAATTTTTAAGAATAAGTATGTGTCTAATAAGTCGGTTATTTATAAAACTGAAAAAATTAACAATGCTATTTATAATTATTATATTTATGACTTGGCAATAATACAATTTTCAACATATATTTATGGACAAAAAAATACTAAGGTGCGAACTATTATTAAAAATACATTCAATCAAAAGAGTAATAAATTATACGATGTGTTTAAAACACAAAACATAGAAATTGAAGACATAGAAACGATTAATAAAATGCTGAAAAATAAAAAGACATTTATCGAAGCATTTGATAATCACATATTCAAATTCGATAACTATTTAATTAATAAAATAAAAGAATCCGATTATAAATCCATATATGATATGCTCAAAAAAATTAGTAGTAAGATATTTACTATTGGAAAACTCTCACAAAATGTCAGTTTAGAAAATGAGTTAGTAAGTTGTGGTAATTCAAAACACTGTAAAAACAAAAAACTTATCATTCCAAAGAACATTTTAGAAAATGTCCTAGAAAATGTATCCAGTATAATCATCAGCAATCCATTAGCCATCGACTGGATATTCAACCCACTAATGATTAACAACAACATAGATTTCTTTCACTTCACCAAGCGCTCTAAGGAATTCATTACCATAAACATTGTTAATTAATGGGTTGAACGGTCGAACCATCATTTTGATTTAAAATTTGAATAGGATATGGATTATATAACAATGGGATTGAATCCGGCAGGATATGTACAACCAACATAGAATATAGAACTATTGAAAATAACTTAAAATGTTTATCTACTGAAATTCAGATATTAAGTAATAATTACCAACATCAATTACAGAATGTTAATAGTAATTTACAAATCCAAATTAACAATAGTGTTGATGAAATTAACTTAATTAGAGAAGAAATTAATCTAAACGGCAAAATAACTTGTGTTTTGTTATTCTTAACTATAGTTTCGATAATGATGTTATTATTGTTTAGGTTTATTTAATATAATTTAAAATATAATTTAAAAAGTGAATTTAGTTTAAGTATTAAACGAACAAACGAACGAAACTCCAATGGAAACATTTCTTAATAGAGCTCCAATGCAACCCTTTATTAGTAGAACTCCGATGGAAGTGGATAGTAGAACTCCTTTTAATAGGTTGGAGTCTGAGTTAAGTTATATGAATAATAATTCATCGATACAGATTGGGTGTATTAATACGAGATTACAGAATCGAATCGATAACAATTTAGCGGAAATAAATAAACTTAAGGATGATTTTTACAAGTTATTAAAAATAGTTTGTGTATCGGTAGTAATTATAATAATTTTGATTATTTTGATTATTGTAAATATTGGAATGTCTGCTTAATCCAATAAATAAAAGTAATTTTTTTGGATATTTTTTTTTGGATTATGATTCAATTAAGAATTAATGTTATATAATATATATCGTCGAATAGTTAGACTGACAAGAAATAAATGCCTACTTTATTGGAGCCGAATAAGATACTTAAACAATCATGGATGTCAAAATCTGATGTATCTAGTATTAAACAACAGATTAGTATTGAATTTTTAATGGACTATATTGATAGTAGAATGTGGGATGGAGCAACACCACCTAAATTTAAATTGAGAGGGATTGGTGATAGGGTATTAGTATTACGATCGGGGACTGGCTCAGGAAAATCAACTCTATTACCTCCGTTTTTGTATAAGAAGTATTTATTAACAGGAGGTAATCTAATCATTACACAACCTACGAAGGCAACGACTATTGATATACCCAATCAAATAATTCAGTATAATAACTTTCTTAAACTAGGTGAGAATATCGGTTATCAAACTGGTAGTATCAAGAAGAAGCCGAGTAAGGGTATTTTGTTCGCAACATATGGTATTTTATTACAACATCTGAAAATGCTCACCGATGAAGAATTTATGAAAAAATATAGATTTGTTATTATTGATGAAGTTCATACTAGAACAATAGAAGTTGATACTTGTTTGTTTTATCTAAAGAAATTATTGAAAAAGAATTGGGATGATCCAATGTGTCCGTTTGTAATACTAACATCAGCGACTTTTGACCCCAAAATATTTATGAACTATTTCAAATGTAAAAAAGAAAGTTTCTTAGATGTTGTTGGTGCTACATTTCCAAGACATGTTGAGTTTATGGATACTACAACATCGAATTATATTCTTACAACAATCGATAAGATACTTAAGATTCATAAAGAAAATATGTCCGATATAACGAACAACGAGTTATTCCGTGATATCCTCGTATTCCTACAGGGCGGTAAACAAATGAAAGAGATATCAGAGGCAATAAATCATGAGAACTATAAATTATATAAGGCTGTGACGGTTAAACCATCAAACGATAAAGCAGAGACATCGAACGAATCATCTGAAAAGACACACGCTAGTTATCTTTCTGTTATTATGGCGAATAGTGCTAATATTCAGATTGGTGAGGATGACTATAAAAACCTATTTGGTAGCATTAAATATACAACGGTGAATATTTATAACTTTGTCGATGATAAACCGACTGATAAAATTTTAGCAGTTGTAACCGCAGATAGAAGAGTTGTGTTGGGGACGAATGCTATTGAAACTGGTATTACAATTGACACACTTAAATATTGTATAGATACTGGGTTTGTGAAACAGAGTAGTTTCCATCCAATATTGGGCTGTCCTATTATTGTTGATAAGCCAGTGACGCAGGCATCTAGTGAGCAGAGAAAGGGACGAATTGGAAGAAAGGCACCTGGTTGGTTTTACCCGATTTATACTAAGACTACATGGGAGGCTATGCAAGAACTTCCTTTCCCTGACATCATTAAAGAGGATGTTAGTCAGTTTATTTTGAATATAATAATCGGCGACACTGAGACAGAAATCCTTGAATATGACCGGGATGATAACCCGGATATTAGTAAAAATAATAATCGGGATATATTTCAAATGAATTCGTTTGACCAGCAGTTATATTATTTACATACTAAAATCCCATTTTCAATTGATAGTTTGGATTTTGTTCAGCCACCATCAACAGATTCTATTAATTATTCGATAGCTAAATTACACGGACTTGGATTTATTGACCATATTTACAATCCGACTTTGTTCGGGTATTATGCTTCTAAATTTAGAAAAATTAAGTTAGAAAATATTAGAATGATTCTTGCTGGTTATTATTATGAGAGTAATATTCTGGACTTGATTACAATTGTTGCATGTTTGGAGACAGGAAATATTAAGACTAGGGATTATAAGAACAGAAATCCGTTGGAATTAAAAGAATCTCACGCTAATTATTATTCAGATAATGTGTTTTCTGATGAAATCATAGAGTATGTTTTTATATGGAACGATTTTATGAAAATATTTACACCAAGCAAAAATATAGCTAAGGGTTCTAAGAAAGAATCGACTACTGAAATAACGAATGATAAAGTATCTAAGTGGTGTAAAACACAGGGTGTAAATGAAAAAGCCCTTTTATATGCGATGGAACTTAGAGATGAGATTATTAGTGATATGTTAGTAATGGGTCTTAACCCATACTATAATGAACTATCATTACCTAATGGAAAATATAATCTTGTTGATATGCTTCTTCAAAACATATATGAAGGAATGTCAGAATTTCAAAAAATTAAACAGTCCATCTATGAAGGATACAGATTTAGTATTTTCACATGGGATTCTAAGACAGACAACTATATTAATAATAATTACAAATATCCATTATACACATTCTCTAAATTAATCAATACTAATTATAATGTGGATATCATAAAACAAAAAAGACCGATGTATATTATCGCTGGGGATATCATATTCAAATACAATCCTATGACAAAACAACACTCATTTATTGGTTCTCATATTAGTGTGCTCGATGGATTTGTTGATGTTGATATTAACTTCCTAAAATATTAACGGGGTTAATCGTCCGATCGAATATTATTTAAACAAAAGTTAAAATACTGTTTCCATGAAAGGGGGATTACAATCAACTCAGTATATAAATTCCTATAAATTATTTCGATAATCTCTTCTGGCAAATCCTCTAAATAGTTCATTATTATAATAAAGAAAAAAAAATAGTAGGTCATTTTTGTTAAAATTCCCGTTGATACCTCGATTTAAAAGTCGATGTTGTCGATGTTGTTAATCCCGTTATCAATTTGGTCTTGAGCAGACCAATGAAGGTCTTCATCATTGTTGTCGTTGTCTTGTTCAATAAGATCGAAAACAATAGAAGGGATCATAAGACGATAAGCCTCCATTGTTCTGGAGTAGCTGATGCCCTTGTTAGCTGATTCAATCCCCGCTTCAATTTGCATATCAATTTCTGCGGTCGTTGAGTATGACGATTGATTCACACCCTCTAAAGTCATAAGATTCGAGTTCAGATACAAGTTGTTTTGTTTTGTGTCCGGTTTATTCATCTCCATCATTTTCATTATGTTCTTCATTGTTGTGTCAATCATAGTGTTCATCATAATTGAATGAATTAGGGTCGTTAGGGTCTCGGTTAAAGTTATAGAGTTAAAATGTAGTTATTAGTGGTTAATAAATCAATTTTTTTTTACATAATTTTCTTATAATTATATTAAGTTATATAACTATATATAGGTATGATGGACAAAGATTCTAATACGATATATGGATTTATTATAATAATATTATTAGTGTATATTTATTTTATACAATTTCATAAATGGGATTACCAACAAGAACATTTGGATTCTATGACTAATCTAAATAAGTTTAAGACTGGTGATATAATCTGTTTTAAAGCATATAATAATTTTAATTCAATAGTATTGGGTAATTATTATGGTCATATAGGTATTGTTTATGTAGATACCGACACCCAGATACCTATGATTTTTGAGGCTAATGGTATTGAAAAAATTCCTCTACTCCCACACCATAATAAGAATGGAGTATTTTATACAGAACTAAAGTCTAGGATTCAGAAATATAAGGGTCGGGTATTTGTTAAAACATTAAATAAAAATGTGAATTTACAACTCGAATACGAATTTAAGAATTTTATTAACTTTGCTTTAGAAAATATGCATTATGATTATAATGTATTTAGTTCTTGGGTTAATAAATTTCTTGGGTTATCTCACTGTGGTAATGGAACTAATTGTGGTGAGTTAGCATTCCTATCAATTATTAAATTAGGAATTTTAGATGAAAAAAAATATTATTCGGCTCCTAAATTTCATCACGTATCCGATGTAAGTAAATTACAATTATGTGATAACGGGTATTTCTACTACAAACCAGTAGAAATAATAGACTATCCGTTCGACAAATAAGCCACCGACAATCCCTATGTAAATCAGTCGATCATTTAAATCGCGGGATACCATCGGGGAGTATGGTAATCGATATTATCGAATGGTCCACTGCCTACCTGAGCACCATCATGGTCCATTGGTTTTTTTGATAGAGAGAATCCCTCATCTGTATAAGAAATCCATAAGAAGTATGTTGCGATTACCAAAATGACAATTACTAATATTTCAAATCTTATATTATAGGACATTGTTGTATATTATAATTATTTTTTTTTATAAACTTATAGTAATTATCTTTTGATAATAGTATTTATATATTATTGGGACGAATATAAATTAACTACAACGAGGTCTATGTCATATCAAGTTGGACATTTTAAAAATTGATTATAAAATATTGAATATAATTATGTCCAAAAAAGAATTCTTATACTATAAACTCGTCGATAATGAACAATTGTATAAAATAAATCGTGAGTATTTAAGTCTTATTCCTTATTTAAAGAAAATTACAATGGACAAGAAGTTTTCTAATATTGAAGAGGGAAAGTATATAGAACTTCAGTCATACCCCCATACGACTAACGGTAGAGAGTTCTTAATAAATACGCCCGATGTCCATAAATTAATAACTAATTATATCGAATACTGGGGTGATAAAGAAAACGAAAAATATATAAAGGATAAAAGGAAATTATTCGAACGAGCATTAATCAGCAAGGTAATCGAACCGTTTGATTTAAACCTGATATACGAATACATTAATAAACAAAATGGATTTGTTGATGGTCAGCCCGAGCCCAAGATACCCAACTCCCTCCTCGAACGAAACATAAAAAATATCCAAATCATTAACGACTTAATCGTAAATATAAATAAGTTAGAGATGTCAGGATTATCCAATAAATTACAATTCTTAATCACCTCATTCATAATGAACCTGTCCTACACCGAATTACAAGAGTTTAACAATATGCCCGACTTATCTGTGGTTGAGTCGGATTGAATTAAATTCATATTTTTTTATTTATTATATTCATATTTAAGTTTTGTCTAAGTTTATTTTAATTGTAAATTGTCCTTTGTCAAAATTACTAGTTTCTTTAAACCTATTGTTTATGTTATCAATTTTAAAATTGATATTAGGTGCGTAAAATATATTCCATTGTTTATCTTTTGTTGCATAAGCAAGAACAATTTTATCACTTTGTGATAAACCATCCTTATTGCCAGATATTGTTTGATGTATTATTTCTTTAGTTTTAAAAGTATAGTATTCACTATAGGTATCGTTTAAATTGTCATTACTTAAAAAGTTTTTTAAATGATCTAACTTAATTTCTAAACATTCCTTTGTCATAGGAAACCGCGAATCATTAAATTCTATGTTATTTTTAACTTTAGTTATTAAAAATAATAATATTGATTTATATCTTATCTCTGAATAAAAATAATTAAAATACTTAATTATATTAGGTAATTTTTTTCTATATTTATGATCATTAAACAAATTATTAATAAAGGTTTTTAAAAATTGGTTTGTATTTTCTGAATTTTGTATCTTTCTAAGATTTCCAATTTTTAAAAATTGGCGTATATTATCAAAATTATATGTATTATTAAAAATTTCATATATACCTACATAATTATTAATTAGTGATTTACAATATGGTTCTTTATATTTTATATTTGTTGTAGAACTAGCTTCATTAACTGCTACAACAAATAAATCATAACTATATATAATATTTTGTGTAGTTTATTGACAATATCCATAACATCATTAATTTTATAACTACTAAAACTATCGTAGTTATTACCAGTCTTTTTATTTAATTTTTTGTTTATATGATTAATATCAGTTTTAAAATGTCCATCCTTGTTAAAATTTAATTTATCAGAGTCATAATTTTTAATATTATTTAATTTATTTAACATATTATGAAATAGATTATTATAGTATTTAACATTATATATAATAAATTCATCATTTAAATCTATAAATTTAAAATTTTTATTATCATATAAAGCATAATTTAGTATAAATGAAGAAGTACATGTTACATTATTTTCTTCATCTATATAAAGAACCACATTGGTTTTGTTGATGAAACTTTAACAATTTATATCTATCAGGATTAAAATTATGGTAGTTTTGATGAAATACTAATATAGGTGTCATATTATTTGGATCATAATATAAAGTAGATAAACTTGGTATATCAATAGTAAATATATAATCACCTGATGGCATCAAATTTGGTATTGTTGATAATGTATCACTCATAATGTCTTTTGTTCGAATAATTTTTTTAAATGAACCATCATCCATTAATTCCATTTCCATAATTAATTTTAAAATTCGTTGTATATTAATTTAACAGATTCATTTTTTATTAAAATTGAATTTATACTTATGTTATAACGATACGATAAGAAATGTCGAAGGATATTATTTTTGAGGGTATTTCGGGAGAGTGGCGGAGGATATTGGATAATGAGTTGCTTGATAAGATTTTGGAGTCTTTGGAGTCGGTTGATATAACTCCGGGATATGATAAGATGTTTGAGTTTGCACGGCTTACTCCGATAGATAATATTAAAGTGATTATTCTAGGGCAGGACCCTTACCCTACTAAAAACACGGCTCATGGATTGGCGTTCTCGTCTAAGACGAATGTCCCTCCTAGTTTAAAGAATATTTATAAAAATTTATATGAGTTCAAACTTACGAATGAGATTAATGAGATTGGGGATTTGTCGTTTTGGGCGATTCAGGGAGTATTATTAATCAATACGGCTTTAACTACTATTACTGGAGAGATTGGTTCTCATATTAAATTGTGGAAAAAATACACTAACTTATTACTTAA
>Ga0181555_1001474_pt1 | contig 20813 bp, 18 predicted proteins | sample 011ome_15_FD_145601 | JGI IMG/M metagenome (GOLD analysis project Ga0181555, IMG submission 145601) | Coastal salt marsh microbial communities from the Groves Creek Marsh, Skidaway Island, Georgia - 011504AT metaG (spades assembly) | ecosystem: Environmental > Aquatic > Marine > Intertidal zone...
TTACAATATTATCCATTAAATATTGATTCTATCAAAACAATTTTTCCTGATATTATTATTTTTCAAGGACAATGTCCTGTAAGTAAGGAAATATTAACAAATATAAACCCAAATATTCAACTATGGAATTTAATGGAACATGACATAAATGTAGCTTTTATAACAAATGAGGTGGTTCAATATCCATTCGATAAATACATTTTTGTAAGTAATTGGCAAAAGAATCGATTTATACAACAATATAGACTCGACCACAATAAGTGTATTACAATGCCAAATGGTATATCTCCATTGATAAAACTAGACGAATTAAAGTTCATAGAAAAAGAAAAGACGATGATATATTATAGTACCCCCTTTCGTGGATTACTTGTAGCATATTACCTATTCCAACAAGTAAAAAAACATATTCCCGGTATTAAATTAAAAGTTTTTTCATGTTTTTCAAGAGAAATTGAGAAAAATAAAACAGAATACATGCCAATTATAGATATTCATGAAGTAAACCACACCGAAATGGATAGGTACTATCACCAAATATACCAATTGTTAATAGATGACCCAAATATCGACTTTTATGGTTCTGTCCCTCAATCCATTTTGTTTAATCATATTAGAACATCGATGGTCTTATTTTATCCAAATACCTATGCCGAAACATGTTGTACTTCCATATTGGAAGCCATGGCGTACAGATGTAACGTCATTTCATCTGAATTGGGGGCTATACCCGAAACATCTAACGGTTTTGCCAATTTATATAATCCTCATATTGACGTTTTACATGAAGAAGTAGTTGCGGATGACTTTATCAAAAAACCCGTCCAAATAGACAAAATACCGGAAAGTTATAGTCGTCAATTTGTAACAAAGACAATAAATGTAATTAACAATTATTATAGTGAATACAATCAAACACTATTAACAAACCAACAATCTTATATAGAGAACTGTACGTGGGAAAAACGTGCGGAAATTATCGAAAAACACATACCATCCGTGTAAATAACTATGTATCATTCATCACATACTTAGTTATTAGCATTTTTTGAAATAATCAATCGTTTTTGTTATACCATCTATCAGATTATATTCTGGATTCCAATCTAGAAGTAACTGTGCTTTTTGAATATCCGGTTTACGGTTTGTTGGGTCATCCGAAGGTAATGGATGAAATACAAGTTGTGAATCAGATTTGGTTAATTTAATAATAACATCTGCCAATTCTTTGACTGTTAGTTCGTACGGATTTCCAATGTTTACAGGATATACATAACCTGAATTCATTAGCTTGATTAAGCCGTTCATCTGGTCCTCAATATAACAAAAACTACGAGTTTGACTGCCGTCACCATATAAGGTAATATTTTCATTATTTAATGCTTGATTTATGAAATTGGATACAACTCTGCCGTCATCTTTATCCATTTTTGGACCGTAAGTATTAAAAATGCGGACAATACGAATATCAACATTGTATTGTTTGTGATAATCCATCATGAGGGTTTCCGCTACTCGTTTCCCTTCGTCATAACAGCTACGAATACCGACTGTATTCACATTTCCACGATAATCTTCATGTTGGGGAGTTATTTCGGGTTCGCCATAGACTTCTGATGTAGATGATTGTAATAAAGTAGCATTATGGTATTTTGCTAAATCCAATAAATGTAATATGCCTTGAAAATTCACCTTCAATGTATAAATAGGGTCTATTTGGTACTTTGGGGGAGACGCAGGACACGCGAAATTGTAAATCTGGTCTATTTTATGGTCGGTTATATGTAATGGCTCAATTATATCATGATTTATAAATCTAAAGTGTGGGTTTTCAAATAAATGCGAGATATTATGCAAATTACCAGTATAAAGGTTATCTATACATAGTACGAAATTGCCGTCACGTAACAGTCGTTCACACATATTGGAACCTATAAATCCGGCTCCTCCCGTTACTAGAATCGTTTTCATATAGAGTATGTAATGGTTATTTTTCGATGGTTATTCCGCAAGTTTGAATGATATATGTAATGTAGAATATATCATTCAATGAATACAATTTATAGTGGAGGTAAGTTTGCCAAACACAACTTAATACTTCCTAGTGAGGCTACATCATATTTAATAATAAGGGGTAGGTCATTACCAAGATACATTTCAAGATGACTACATAGTGGAGTACATTTAATAAAATGAGACAAACTCTTTAGCGAAAATTCGCCTTGGTAAATAACTGAATCATCCGACTTCTGAATGAAATTCATATTGTCCTTTGACTCAGACCTAAAAATACGGGAACTCGCAAAACTACCTTCACATGAAAACACTAAATCGCTGCCAACGGATTTGATTTCAATACGGTCAGAAATGCTATTTAAATCACGGATAATTTTTTGGAAATCCGAAGTGGGTAGATTGATAACGGTAGAATATTCAACATTGGGAATAAAGAGCTCATCTGTATCAGGTTCAATTAACCGCAACTTTTGACTGTAGCATTGTTTAATATCACCATTATCATATTGAAGTCCCAAATGAGAAACAATACCATCGTGGTAATCTGCTTTGTCAATATACATTGACAAAGTGTCGTCATTTGACATAGTGGATATCACTTTGAATAAGTGTAGCGTGTTCGCGCATACAATAATCTTATCTGGTTGACAATCATATTTTTCAAATTTGCTTGCGTCCAATAGCACATTCATCTAATAGCACATTCACCAATATGGTATGTGTTTTGTCAAAATTAATAATTTTCATACCGTCTTTAGTAAACGTAATGGTTGCGTCTGTTAATATATCTTTAATCGCGGTAATCATGTTTCGTATAGGCTGAATCTGAACGGTTTTAATCGTCAATACATTATTTTCTTCATTCATAATTCCAAGGGTATACTAGGTATAATGCGTTTGTTTTTATATTTTATTTAGATTATATCTATTTTTTGAACGTGTTCTTTCTAGAATATTTTTTACATTTGTTTTTCTTTCTACATGTTTTAGACGCAAGTTTAAGTGCCTTACTATCCGGTTTACAACCAGAATACAATAGATGAAAATCTACTGTGCTAGCATTTCCACCTGTAATGGAACTTGCTAATCTTGCAATGCCCCAAGAATCCGGGGTCTGGTTCGGTCGAGAACCACCCGAATAATATGCTGCACGTCCTTTATCCACAATTGCCGTCAATGTTTTTTTAGAACAGCCGGTTTTCATTGCGAGTTTTCGGGAAGGCTTGATTGTGGTGATGTTATACATTTTTTTTGCGGTCTTTACATGTTTCGAGGGTGTGGACTTGAAAGACGAGAGTTTGGGGCGCGTAAAGTATTTATTCTTCCGATAGAGTTTGCGTGACTTTACTATGTTTTTCCGTTGTATTTTCTTATCTCTATTTGACAAATTTTGAGGTATATAGCGTTCGGGTATATTCATTTTATGTGTAATAGATTTAGAAAAAAAGCTATATACTATATATATATAATGGCTACTCCTATTGCTCTAAATAGCGATAACTACACGCAACTAAACGAATCGGTGATTAACATCCTTAAAGGTGGAAAGCGTCCCCTTATCTCCATTTTTACAAATGCCGAAGGAACGGTCTATGCCGTTGATTCCCACGGAGATATTAAGGAACGTGAGGTGTTAAGTGCTAGTTACACTGCGTCTTACCAAGACAAAGATGGAAACATGACGAACCCTTTTGTTGTCATTAAGTTTAAGGACGGCGAGGGTATGGTAAATGCCAAATTCATTGATTATTTCACATCGGTCGACTACGTAGAAGATCACTGGTATCTATTAACACAAGGTGATATTAAACGTAAAACTTTCTAAGTACTATTATTAATACTGTATCTGTTGTAATTACATTATTAATTTCTATGACGATTCATGCAGTCTATTTAGGTTATTATATAGTTTTATTGTATAATATGCCAAAGCATTACTATTCTTTTGATGAATATTCTGTAGACGATTCCGATGACGACCGTTACTCGTATGTATCCGAAAAAAGTGAAAAAACATATGCGTCTCCATGTAGATGTAACAAATGTCATAAAATTAAAAAATGTGACCCCCCGAAAGACTGTTATAAGTGCGGAAAGAATAATAAACACAAGAAACGTTCAAAAAGCCCAGGTAAATGTCGGTCTAAAAAATGTTGTACCGATGAAGAAAAATGTATTATTATCAAAATCAGACCATGTAAGTAATATCTCGGAAACTAACTAAAACTAGGTAGTATTGTATTTTGTAACAATCATGTGTAATTACAAAGCATATATGCTAAGCATAAAATATTTAGAACAAACTATACTATAATCATAATCTATATATAAAATATTATATATGACTGGTTGTGACGATTCGTATTGTACGTGTGACGAACACTCTCACAAGGAGTGTAATTATTGCTATTCAAAAAAGAAGCGCAATAATAGTTGTAAGAAGGTTGTAAAGGTTGGTAAATATGGTAGAGATGGTAAGGACGGTAAGGACGGTGAAGATGGTAAAGATGGTAAACCGGGGAGAGATGGATGTGACGGTGAAGACGGACAAGATGGCATTGATGGACGTGATGGCATTGATGGACGTGATGGAAAGGATGGAAAAGATGGAGAAGATGGACGCGACGGACGTGATGGAAAAGACGGGTGTGATGGTGAAGACGGACAAGACGGACATGATGGACGCGATGGAAAAGATGGAAAAGATGGTATTGATGGCAAAAACGGGTGCAATGGTCGCGATGGATGTGACGGAGATACTGGTCCAATTGGTCCTCGGGGACCAGAAGGGGAAGAAGGACCAGTTGGACCAACTGGGGCAAGAGGACGCGACGGGTATGATGGACGCGACGGTTGTGACGGACATGACGGTGATACTGGTCGTACTGGCGAAAAAGGAGACGACGGACCTACTGGCGAGAAAGGCGATACCGGACCTACCGGTCATTGCGGAGAACCTGGATGTCCCGGCGAGAAAGGTGATACCGGACCTACTGGCGAGAAAGGAGATGACGGTCATACTGGCGAGAAAGGCGATACCGGACCTACCGGTCATTGTGGCGAACCGGGGTGCGATGGACCCACAGGCGAGAAAGGTGATACTGGTCCTACCGGAGAGAAAGGTGATACTGGACCGACCGGACAAAAAGGGGATGACGGCGAGAAAGGCGATACTGGGGAAGTTGGACCTACGGGTCCAAAAGGAGATGACGGCGAGAAAGGCGATACTGGGGAAGTTGGACCTACGGGTCCAAAGGGAGACGATGGCGAGAAAGGAGATACTGGCACTGCCGGTCCTACTGGTCCAAGTTTTGCTTCTAGTTTCGCGGATTTTTACGGACAGATGAGCCAAAGTGGAGTGAATGACAATCCAGATGATATTGGTCCAGGGGAGTCCGTTAATTTTCCTAGTCCATCTGTGAATCCATTTGGCATAATACAACGCAAAGAAGGCACCAGTCCAAATGAATTCACATTGCCACCGGATTGTATTTTTGAGATTACGTTTCAAGTGACAACTAGTAATGCTGGTGAATTAATAGTCGTGTTGAATGGTAATGAACTCGTACAAACGGTTGTGGGTAAATCTGGCGGTGGAAGTCTAGTTGGGATGTCAATTATTACTACCCCAAGCGGTTCAGAATCCATATTAAGTATAAATAACCCAGTTGGTTCCCCGCCTGGCGGACTTAAAATAGATGAATCGTCGGGTTCATTAATACAACCATTAACATGTCATTTAATAATAAAGAAAATAGGATTTTAGACTCCATATATTATATTTTACTTACCCTACGAAAATATAATATTTCATTTTACACCATTACTAATTTACATAACGATTTTAAACTGCCCGTCCACTTTTACAAGTTTTCCAATACGTTTGGGTTCCATATTCGGATTGATTAGAGCATTATTATAACTAGTGTAATCATATAATTCCATAGTATCCTTTTTCAATGCATAATCAGTACCCTGTATATTCACTTTCTGTGCGTCCCACTGTAATTTAGCTACATCTAACCCTTCTTTCTGCATCTTATCCATCTCAAAGGAAGGGTATGATGAATACACATTAGATTCTATTTTACCATATCCATAACACACCATTGGATTCTCGCCCGATTTCGCGGTTCTCGCATAAATATTACAATCAATTGCGGTTTCTTTCACCGCCTGTAATATTTGATTATTAATACGCTGTTTTATACTGGCTATCTCATATAGAGTTTCGTCGGTTGTGACCGGGGTTGCTTTGTCAATACGACTAACATCGCGAATTCGAATTTCTATGTTTTTATCATCCGTTTTCTGTTCTTTACTGAACCTGGTTACATACAAAAATACCTGGACGGTGCGTAACTCTTCTGGTAAATCTTGGTGACTACAAATGCGTCTGGCACGTCCAACCACCTGGTCGGGACGAACCATATGCCAATAAGGCTCGACAACATGGACGTAACGAGTGTTTTTTAAATTGATACCTTCCGCACCAGAAGAAGTAATCATAAATATCTTTATTACGTCGCCATACATATTGTTTTCGTGTTGTTCTCTTAGTTTATTCGCAATGTTTACAGGAACAAGATCCCATGCTCCATTGTATACATTTCGTATTATTTCTCTTTCATCAGATGTCTCAGTACCAGTATACAACACAAACTTTGGTTTACCTGCGTCGTTATTATCGTCTACTATTTCCCAATCATCCGCATTTTTGCGTATCTTAAATTCAGCAAATCCATTTGCCAATAACATTAGACGAAGAATGCCGATACCTTCCATTGTTCTAAAATGGCTATAAATCAGGTGTGACCCTATATTGTCTGGGTTGGTTAGGTTCTCAAGTATTTGTAAAAATTTAGGACTTGACTGTTGTAACATATCTCCAGTTAAATATTTGTTTTTGCCCGTATCACTATCAATTGTATTTAATTTTGAAAGAGCATTTTCTATACGTTTCGCATAATTTTCAGTATCTATCTTAGAATCAGCATCAATGTCGTCATCTAGATTTGCGTATGGGTCAGTTTCTTGAACGGAACCACTAGGTACTACATCCATGTCGTTTTCGGTCATTTTCTCAATGTTCTTGGTAGGAATAGGACGTTCAATTTCATCGGGAAATACAAAATTACAAGCCGCGCGAGAGAAAATTCTATACGTAGATGAAATACTAAACAAATCTTCCTGTTTCGGGTCGGGTTGTTTCTTTCTTTGTTTTTTAGCTGCTTTTTCTCTATCGGCTTCTTCTTTACGAATTTTGGTATAAACACCAAACTGATGGTCGGTCATTTCATTATACACGATATGATAATTGTCTCCTTGTTCGGTTGTAACAAAGGAAGGTAATAAGTTTTCCTGTGCGCTTCTAAAATAAGAGGTCAATCCCAATATACGACGTTGGAATAAATTAATATTCTGTGCCTGTTCGGTGTCTTCATTTACAAACGTTTTCAAAAAGTCTTCTTTCACGTCTGGAAGACATTTATTCAATTTGATTTCTATTGTTTTTTCTTGTACGTCCAGACCATTCTTATTCAGTATATACAATACCTTCTTTAAAAAGTCTGCGTCACTTAGATTACCACTTTCATCTAATTTTACACCATCATAACGTTGAAAGCTTTCTCCGGCAGCACCTCCTTTTATTTTTCGGGTTTTCGGCTTATCTGCTACAACTCGTTTCTGTGTTCCTTTTAATACACCTCGTTTCTTTGTATTAACAAATCCAAACGGATTACGAGTAATTATCAACTTATTGCCGCTGTATTCTACGTAATCATGTGTCTTTAGTCCTGCCTTATCAAAAATATCTAAAATCGCATTGGTATCTACTTTTTGAGAAGTCTGCACGTTAACCGTCATATTCCACGTTTTTATGTACCCACGTAAAATATTATATAAAATACCTATTTCATTCGTGTAATTAATAATAGGGGTTCCGGACAATAATACGATTCTCACATTAGTGGCTTTCATTAAGTAGTCATATAAAACATAGGATATTGATTTCTTTTGCTTGATTTTATTCACGATTCTGCTTACAAAATTATGAGCTTCGTCTATTACAACCACAGAATTATCGAACGGGTTTCGGGTTTGATTATCGGTCAACTTATTCAAAATATTCATGTTTAGTCCATTGTAGTTTATATCCTTGTATTTCGAGCGGATCATTTCATTTAATTGTAAATCAACCGACGTCTTTTCGTCAGAAGACAAATCGGAAAAATTGGGGTCTTTGTTTACATTCACTAACCAAGCACCTTTGTTTTTACGAACATAGTCAATCGGTAATGATAATGCTTTGGATAAAACAGTCAAATATTCGGGATTCCCTTCAATTGTAATAAACTCCCAATATTGGTTCTTTTTATACAAGTCATCACCACATTTCTTCATTTCACTGAAAAAATTCATCTTCAACGAAGCGGGTGTTAAAACAAATACCTGTTTATTACTCTTCATGCCCTCGGCAATCGCAATCGAAGTGCATGTTTTACCCGAGCCCAAACCGTGATACAAAAGTAATCCACGATAAGGGGTATACAAATTTAAATAATCGCGAACGATTCGTTGATGAGATAGTAATGAAAATTCATCAGACCCGCCTCGAGAATCACAACTGACATTTTCGTCCGCATCAAGTAGTTCCTGTTCTCGTGGTTGAAGAATTTTGTTTAATTTCTGAATAAATAATTTACGATTATTCATATAATATGGGGGAGCAACAATTATATTCTTCTCGCGTTCTTTGGGTAATCTATCAGCAACCGTTTGAGTACGTATAACTGCGGTGGTTAAATCCACTTCCTGGAGTTCGTCTGGGTCTTCTATTACCAGTTTCTTAGCCTTTCTTCCGCGTTTTTTTGGTTCTTCAATGATTTCTTGAACCTTCTCCTCTTGAATTTCGTCTTCAAATTTAGCTGGTTCCTCTAGCTCTGTTAGTTGAGTAATCGTCTGTAGTTCTTCTTCGGGCAATGTGCGAGTATCTGTTTGAGTAGGCATATCAAAGATAGCATCATCTTCACCATCCTCGATTTCTTCTTTTTCTTCTTTTTCTTCTTCACTTGGTCCCGCAATTACAATTTCTGTATCCAATTTACTTGGTGCTACTTGGTCGAGTAACACCGGCTCTGGAATATCTTTTGGAATATACAGATTTTTATTAATGTCACTTGGGCGCGGTTTGACCGCAAAGACATCTTGTTTTCGTAATTTATCAAGAATGATGTCACGATTCACAGTAGAACTACGACGTTTATCTAAAATAGTAAATGGTGCAGGCGCGGAAGTCTCCGCTACAATAAGTTTTTCATTATCTTCCACATAATTAGAAACAGGTATTTGTTGCCGATTGTTAAACTTTATTTTTATTTCTTCTTGGGTGTTTGGCATGACCTTTGTTTGTAAAAGTTCTAAATATGTATTAGGAATACTCATTTCCTTGTAGTATGTATATAGTAACAATACAAATTATATATTTATTTTGTTTTCGTCGTTCATAATATGTTACACCCTTGAAATTTAAAAATTATTTAATTTACGAATAGCGTCTTCACATGCGATTTGTTCCGCCTTTTTCTTTATCTTGTGAATACCCTCGCCCATAAACACGAAAATGCGGTTATATTGGGACATATATTGATGTATATCCGTATATTTGTTAAATTCCATAATAGATATGGATTGATTTGGCTTTACACTATGAATCGGTTGACCCAGACATAGATACACTCCCATATGATACCCTGTTTCAGAATCGTGGTCTTTTACTTCCATATAGTGAGGTGTTACTTTGAACTCCTTTTGGATTTTTACCTGTAAGATATTCTTATAATTGTCGTCATTCTTAATCAAACTAATCCAATCGACATGTTTTTCAAATACGGATTCCACGAATACCTGTACCATTTGAAATCCGGGACCAGTGACAAAAATATCTTTAAACCAATTCTCGTCGTCCGTTACCGATATTTTGTTGAAATCCAAAAACATAGCCCCTATAAATGATTCAAATAGACACCCCAATTTCTTTAAATTCGTCCGGATTTGCTTTATTTCCGCATGTTTAGAGATAATTAACCATTTATGTAATCCCATTTCATAGGCGATTCTACCGATAGCTTCGTTCTTTACTAGAGCAATTTTCTTTTCTGTCATAAACCCTTCATTCTCTTTCGGAAAACGCTTATATAGGTAGTATTTGGTGATACACTCCAACACACCATCTCCTACGAATTCTAATCTTTCATTGGACTTGGTATATAATGGCAAGCAATCTTCTGGTTGTGGAACAATTGTAATGTTATTGTACTCATTTTCAATATCTGGACGCTTGATATAAGAGCGATGTACGAACGCGCGTTTGTATAACATAGAATTATAGATGTTAGCATTTATTCCATATTTTGACAACATATTCTGTATTTCGGCATCAGTAATCACTGTATTCACTGAGTTGTATGGGTCAAATACATACGACTCGATGCCATTTGCGTTCTTTTCAATTCGGATATCTTCATCGGTATTCATTTTATTCTTAACGGGTAATAAAATGAATGTTATACTGTTGTATGTAACAATTGTTCTATATCATTTTATTATATTATATTCGGGTGTAATAAAATATTTAGTAAATATATAATTATGGTATTAAGTGGTTCTAAAAAAGTCTCGGCTATAGCCAGTATTGTTAACCAAAACTCCGCCGGAGGTAGTAAGAAGGCAGGTCTCCCTCACCAAGTTGGAAAGGACGCATATGCCGCCATTCACATCGGTGGTTCGAGCGCTTTAGGCGTTCGTTTCGCAAGCCATGGTTTAGCCAAAGTTGCTACAACTGCCAACCCCAATGTTAAGGTTTCCCGCCCCATTGGTGTTAGCCCCATGGTCTGGCGTTAAATAACATTTTTTAAAACAATATAATAAAGTTTACATACTTATTATATTCTTATCATGAAAATAATTGTTGATGAACGAGAACGTGCATTATATGATAGATTAGACGCAAGACTTAGCAGTTTAAAAACTCCATCCTTTGCTATTTTAGAGAAACGGGTGCTGCCCCTTGGTGATATACTTCTTGAAACGGATGAAGGCAAAAAGGTGATGCTAATAGAGCGTAAAACCTACAATGATTTATTAGCATCCATCAAGGATGGTAGATATGAAGAACAATCATACAGGCTAATACATTCCTCTGGTTATCCACTGCATTCCATAGTGTATTTATTAGAAGGCTTATTTTCACAACTGAGGACTCCACTCGAGAAGAAAATCGTATATTCTTCTATGACTTCTTTACATTTTTTCAAAGGGTTTAGCTTATATAAAACCTCCACGGTGGATGAAACTGCCGAATGGTTGATTTATACTGCTGATAAGATAGAACGCGAATTTGGAAAAGGACGCATTCCATATTATTTGACACAAACGTTTGCGGGTACATTACGACTGAGAGACCAAGAAGATACAAATACTACCAATAATACAAATGATACAACCAACGAAGAACCTAGTGGTAGTAATTATTGTTCTGTAGTAAAAAAGGTAAAGAAAGAAAACGTTACTCCCGAGAACATTGGTGAAATCGTATTATGTCAAATTCCGGGTATTAGTTCGGTAACTGCCATGGCTATTATGAGTAACTTCTCGTCATTCAATCATTTCATGCAAGAGTTGCAATCAAATCCGCAATGTATTGATACATTGACCGTAACTTCAAATGGAAAGGTCCGTAAAATTAGTAAAACCTCCCTGGAAAATATACGTCAGTACTTATTGTCTACCAAATCTACCGCTGCGATTGAACTGGAAACTCCTACTTCCACCGACTAATTGTATGTTTATGTTCTCTATGAAAACATACAATTAAAGAATATCTACATGAAAACATACAATTAAAGAATATCTACTGGTTTCTCTACATTAGAGGGTAGTTCGGGAATAAGTGATGTGTTTACCGTTCTACCAAATACGGGTTTCGTAATTTCTCGGTCTTCATATTTACCAGATTTTACTGCATCTCTCGTATACTCGATACCTCCCCAATTCGGGTCCATTGGGTTATCACTACTACTGGATTGTTTAGTCGAATCATGAATAGCATCTAAATTACTACTACTGGATTGTTTAGTCGAATCATGAATAGCATCTAAATTAGTATAAATTCCTACATATTGTCCTTCTGGGTCAAATCCAGCGTAGTTGTTCTCGTTGTATGGATAGTTCATGCGATTTGCGTCGGATATATCTACAACTTCTTGGTTGTTCACTGGTAAGCCACCTTGTAAATCAAATGGACTTGGTCGCACACGATATGTGTTCTCACCTTGTGTATTTACCTCTTCCTGTAAATATAGGATGGGACACTGAACTCCTTTTTGTTCTTGGCTTCGTACAAAATTAATATAATCATCTAAACTTTGAAATAATATAGGATTACGTCCTTCACTGACGGGTTGCTTTGTATTGTAAAGTGCTAAAGATTGTCCTTTTTTTACCAACATATCCGGACATCCTGAATGTTGCGCGGGTTCCATGTTCTCGATATCATCGTTTATATTTGATTTATTTGGGTTGAAATACATAGTTGCAAACAGTCCAATGACAAATACTATCAACAAGAAAAGTATGACGAATAACTGGGTATTTTTCATAATGATTATATATAATATATATTAGGAAAAGATTGATTTCAATAGATTTTCTATTCCTATTGTATAATGGCACCGACCAAATCAACCAAACAAAACAAATCTATTAAACGAAAAAATACAAAGAAGAATAAAACCGCAAAGGCAAACACTAAGCCAAAGTCTAATACCAAGACAAAGCCAAAAACGAAACGTACCAAACCCCAACAAAAGAGTCAGTTAGTTCTCGTTTATGCCGATTGGTGTCCTCATTGCCAAACGATGAAACCTGAATGGAATGAAATGAAAAACCGATTGGGGGCGGATGTTGAAACGATGGAAATAGAAGACTCTGATTTTGATAAAGACATGAAGCTCAAAACCCTTGAAGAACAGAAATTAAACGGAGAACATCTTGAAATATACGGATATCCAACACTATTTAAAATACAAAATGGTCGTGCCGATTACTATGGAGGTAACCGAACCGCAGATGCGATGACGGAATGGGCGAAGGCAACCTATGGAGGATATATCAAATCCAAACTAAGAGCGTCCAATAGAAGCATTCGGTCTAAATCCCGCTAATCTTACAATGTGTGATACATAATATACATTGTAAAAATTGATTGCATTATATATAATAGTTTGAATAAAAAATCTAAAACCAACGGGTATATATTAGTAGGAACAAAATACGCAAGAATGCCGTCCAACACCGCGAAAAAGATGGGTATCCGAAAATCATTTCGGTTGTTTGATTTCAATGTGTATGATGAAGAGAAAGCGTCATCAGCGGATGACGGAGGAGATAGTGATGATTCCAATGAAAACAAGTATAGACCGATGAAAGATGAAAAATCCTTCATCATACAAATGTTCGGTGTTAACGAAAAGGGCGAGACATGTTGTTTATATGTCGAAGACTACACTCCATTCTTCTTTGTAAAGGTTGGTGACAATTGGACGGAATACGATAAACGTTGTTTTGTAGATGAGTTGAAGAAAAAGGTGGGGAAGATGTTTCAAGACTCTATCATTTCATCAACCCTCGTAGAACACCATAAATTATACGGATTCTCTGGTGGAGGAAAGCACAAGTTTATAAAACTCGTCTTTAAAAATACAACCAGTATGAATAAAACCAAGAATCTATGGTTTGATTATATTGTTGATGAACGTACGGGTGAAAATATTCGTAAACGTACAAACCTCGTATCTAAAAAGATGGAAATTGAACTCTATGAGAGCAATATACCCCCCTTATTGAGATATTTCCACGTTAATGCCGTAAGCCCATCTGGGTGGATTTCATTTAATACATCGCGTATGATAAAGCCACCAATTTCTACTACTACATGCAAGTACGAATATAAATGTTCGTTAAAGGATATTACTCCTATGCCCGAAAAGGAGACGCGCGTTCCGTTCAAAATATGTAGTTTTGACATTGAAGCAAGTAGTAGTCACGGTGACTTTCCTATTCCAGTTAAAACCTATGACTTTCCTATTCCAGTTAAAACCTATAAACGTTTTGCTGCCAACCTAGTTGACGCATTCCTACAACAACTGCGGTTTTTAGACAAGACTAATAGCATCACATTAATGCAAAAGTGTATCATGGCGGCTTTTGGATTTGGTAAGTTTGATGATATTGATTTAGTTTATCCAAAAGCAAAGGTTACGAAGGAGTACATTCAGGATAAGATTGATGCTCTTTCAAAAACCTCTATGGAGAAAGCGAAAAACGAACACTCCAATGATGAGAATTCAAAAATACTCCAAATTGACCGGGTGTTTGATAAAATAAACCAAGAATATCAAACACAAGGCACTGGTGGAGATAGTGATGAAATGGGTCAACACGAGAATGGAGAGGGTAACAGTTATACATATAAGCCTTATGAAAAGAAAGTGAAAGCGAATAAAAAGTTTACCATTATAGATATATTACTTAGTGATAAATATGACCGTGAAGAAAAGATACAACTATCCAACGAAGTAATCACGCTAATGTTTCCACCACTTGAGGGAGACAAGGTTACTTTCATCGGCTCAACGTTTATGAAATATGGTGATTCTGAACCGTATATGAATCACTGCGTTGTTCTTAACACATGCGATGATGTAGATGGAACTATTATTGAAACCGCAAAAACCGAAAAAGAGGTATTATTAAAATGGGCTAAGTTGATTCAAAATGAAAATCCAGACATCATGATTGGATACAACATCTTTGGGTTTGATTATGAGTTCATGTTTCGTAGAGCACAAGAGAATAAATGTGAGCGTGAATTCTTAAAACTATCGCGAAAAATCAATGAAATGTGCGCGAAGGAAGATAGAAATACCCGAGAGTTGAATATTGAAAACACCAAAATGCAAATCGCAAGTGGAGATTACGATTTGAGGTATTTCAAAATGACAGGTAGATTACAAATTGATATGTATGCATATTTCAGACGTGATTTTAATTTGGCGTCCTATAAATTAGATGATGTTGCCGGACAATATATAAGCGATAGTATCAAAAAGGTGGTATGTTGTTCCCATCCAGTACATGGTAATATTACCGAACTGTATAGTAAGAACTTAGCCGGACTACATAAAAACGATTATATTCATATTGAGTTTAGCGGAGTTACTACAAATTACTATAAGAACGGTCAGAAGTTCAAAGTTATCGATATTGAATTTGGTAGAGAGGTTACCGATAATGACAAAACCACTACGTTTAATGTTATTATGATAGCAAATCACGAGACTGGGATTGAAGGTAATAAAACACTCAAATGGGGAACCGCGAAAGATGACGTAACTCCACAAGATATTTTCAGATTAGCGAATGGTTCATCGAGCGACAGAGCAATTGTTGCGAAATATTGTATTCAAGATTGTAACCTCGTCCATCATTTGATGAATAAAATCGATGTTATTACTGGATATACAGAGATGGCAAGTATTTGTAGCGTTCCCATTAATTTCCTGATATTCAGAGGACAAGGTATCAAGCTAACCAGTTATGTTGCTAAAAAATGCCGTGAAAAAAACACACTTATGCCCGATCTGGAAAAGACAGTAAAGGAAGAAGGGTATGAAGGCGCAATTGTTCTTCCCCCTAAGTGTTCTATGTATATGGATAACCCGGTAGCATGTGTAGATTATTCTTCATTGTATCCGTCTTCAATGATTAGTCAAAATTATTCCCACGATAGTAAGGTATGGACGAAAACGTATGATTTGGATGACAATTTAATACACGTTACGGGCGAACGCGATAAAGCTGGGAAATTCATATATGACAATTTACCAGACTATCAATACATTGACATTGACTATGATAATTATGAATACCTAAGAAATCCGGCAAATCCGTTATCGCGAAAAGTAAAGACAAAAGTTGGACGTATGACGTGTAGATGGGCTCAGTTACCAGACAATCAAAAATCAATTATGCCTTCTATTTTAGAAGAGCTATTGAAAGCCCGAAAAGATACCCGCAAAATGATAAAGACTGAGAAAGACCCATTTATGCAAAATATCCTGGATAAAAGACAACTGGGGTATAAAGTAACCGCAAACTCATTATACGGTCAATGTGGGGCACGAACCTCTACCTTTTATGAAAAGGATGTTGCTGCGTCCACTACCGCAACTGGACGTATGATGATTATGTATGCTAGACGAATGATTGAAGAAATCTACGGAGACTTAGTATATGATACCAAGTGTCATGGTCCCATGAGATGTCGTGCCGAATATATTTACGGTGATACCGATTCTGTGTTTTATACATTGAACCTGGAAGACCCGGAAACTGGAGAAAAGATTCGCGGTAAAAAAGCATTAGAAGGAACGATTGAAATATCTAAAGACATAGAAGTTGTATGTAGTAATTACTTGAAAGCCCCTATGTTCTTAGAATATGAGAAAACCCTCATGCCTTTCATATTGCTTTCTAAAAAGAGATATGTTGGTATTTTATACGAAGATGACCCAAATAAGGGGTACTTGAAGTATATGGGGTTATCAATCAAACGACGTGACTCCTGTGACTACTTAAAGGATGTATACGGAGATATATTGAATATTCTTATGAAAGGGAATAATGTAGAGGATGCGATTAAGTATTTAGAGACGGCTTTACAAGATTTAATTGACGGTAAAGTCAGTATGGATAAATTGATGATTACAAAAGCACTAAAAGGATATTATAAAAATCCAAACCAAATAGGTCACAATGTATTAGCGAATCGTATAGGACAACGTGACCCAGGAAATAAACCGAAACCCGGAGATAGAATGAAGTTTGTATTTATTGTCAATGACAAACCGAAAGCACTAATGGGGGATAAAATAGAAACACCTGAATACATTGTAGATAACAAGTTACAGATTGATTATACCCACTATATTACAAATCAGTTGATGAAACCATTACAACAATTGTTTGGATTGGCATTAGAACAAATATGGACGATGCAGAACAAACAGTCCGCAATTAAAACATTTAATAGAGACCTAAAAAAATTAGAATCTGAAGGGCATGACTTAGAAACATTCATGAAAAAGAAAGAAAAAATGTGTAGTGCGAAGATAAAGATTCTATTGTTTGATAAAGTCCTTAGCAAAATATACAATACTAAAAACCGTATTCAAACATTAGATACATTCTTTACCAAGCCTAAGTAAACGAATCCAGTTCAATACCATGTAAAAATGTGACACATAATGTATAATTGTCACATTTTTTTTATTCTACATCCTCAATGTCTTCTATCTCATCGTCCTCATCATATTCATTCTCATAAGAGCTGGTGATTGTTATTGGTATATCAAATGTAAATACTGAATTTTGCGAAACATCGTTGGTAGTAGTTTGTGCCGAACTCCCTAATGCTTGAGTCAACATGTTTGTTATTTCCATAGTTATCTGATTGGTAAGCTGGTCTATAGATTGGTCTTGTGCGTTCGTAGTGTTGTTAGATGTATCTACACTAGTTCTGGTTGTAGCATTTGTATATTCCCGAATATCATATCTACACACCGGACACCTAACGTTTACTCTGAACCAGTTGTTTATAGCATCTTCATGAAACATGTGTCCACATTGACGTATTCTTGTCACTCTATCGTCCATATTGAATTCATCCATCGTAATAGGACATCTTCTATGAGGAGATGGGTTATCTTCACTGTAATTAAATATCTCTACGGCATTTGATATTTCTTGTTGTGTCGGTGAAACAATAACATCTTCATACTGTCTAATAGGATTACTTGGGATTGGCAATGAAAATATATTTGAAAATAATGATGTCGGAGAAGTAAATGTAGTAGATTGAGTAGTTCCATATATTGGTGTTTGGGGAAACGATGTATTTGTATATTGGTGTTTGGGGAAACGATGTATTTGTATTATGCCTCATGGGGGAGCTTCTCGGTCTTATATGTCTTCTCGGTCTTATAGGGGTAGATGGTATAGATGTGGGATTTCCATGATTTCGTGCAATATTCAGGTCTTGTCTATATTCGTCTATAGTTGATAAATATCTTGATATGTTTTGGTTATAAGTAGTTATCACGCTATTATATCCAATCATCACATCATGCATACCACGAACTAAATTGTGGTGTATATTTGTTGCGTCACTTACCGTTTGTGGTTCATTCCCTGGGGATTGTGGATAATCAAATGAATTTAGAGGGTTACTCATGTAAAGTATAATTGTTATAAATGGTGTAAAGAAATATCTATATACATTTATTACAAATGGATTTATCTAAATATACCAATAATGGAAATACTGGAATGGAAAACCTGGGAAATACATGTTTTTTAAATTCATGTATGCAGATAATAAATCATACCTATGAATTAAATGAATTCTTGGATTCAGATAAATATACGGAATGCCTTAAAAGGGATACCGTAGAAAGTCAAGCGACGATTGCATGGGACGAGTTACGACGAGTAATGTGGAGTGGTAATGGTGTAGTAAAACCCAAAAAGTTTGTTACTATTATGCATGAACTTGCTAATAAAAAAGGAAAGGAACTGTTTACTGGATACACGCAAAACGACATGCCTGAATTTTTCATGTTTATTATAGATTGTATGCATACGAGTCTTTCTCGTAGTGTTAAAATGCGAATATCAGGGAAGGTGGTAAATATGAAAGATAAACTGGCGGTTGAATGTTATAAATTACTTCAAAATCTATGTGATAAGGAATATTCTGAAATAATTGACCTTTATTATGGAATTTACGCTAATCAAATTACAGACATTGAGGGTACTAAATCACTCGTATTAAAACCTGAATCCTATTTTATGTTAGACTTACCTATTATAGAAGCAAATAAAGTGAAATCATCGTTATATGAATGCTTGAATTTGTTTATAAAACCAGATATTCTTGATGGAGATAACGCGTGGTTCAATGAAAAAACGAATGAAAAACAAGCTGTTAAAAAGAATGTTATTTTTTGGAACTTTCCAAAAATTTTAGTGATTGTTTTAAAACGATTTACTCCAGATGGTCGTCGTAAAATAAACACAAAGATAGACTTTCCGGTAAATGACCTAGATCTATCCAAGTATGTCCTTGGATACAATCCCAAATCATATGTATATGATTTGTACGGCGTATGTAATCATAACGGAGGGACTAATGGAGGACATTATACTGCGTTCGTAAAACACGCGAGTGGTAAATGGATTCATTTCAATGATAATGTAATAGAACAAGTGGATGACCCTTCAAAAGTAGTAACATCTATGGCATATTGTCTTTTTTATCGTAAAAAAAATAACTAATTATAATATAAAACATGACTACAATGAAATATAATTCTCAAAATTTAGAAACCGATTCTACAAAACAGAGTAACGAAAAATCCAAACCTTTACTTGACTTATCTAATGGTAAAACTACTAATGAAGATAATAATTCTAAGGAAGATAAGGAAGATAAGGAAGATAAGGAAGACAAGGATTCTAAGGATTCTAAGGAAGACAAGGATTCTAAGGAAGATAAGGAAGACAAGGATTCTAAGGATTCTAAGGATTCTAAGGAAGATAAGGATTCTAAGGATTCTAAAGAAGACAAGGATTCTAAGGAAGATAGTACACTACCTGTAAAAGACATCACATCCCAGTATCTTACTAGTTCAAATATGTTTTTATTGATATGGTTTTTAGCCATATACGTTGTTGTCTACTATGTTTTAGGAATGTTTTTTAACAAGGGCAGAGAACCCGGGGAATTTCAACAGAATTTAGGTAGAACCTTGGATTTTATATTCTTTGTCAGTGTTTTTATTTTTGCCGTTTCCTACTATACATCCAAACCAAAACAACAAATTACTGATGACCTGATAGCGCTATATGATAATGTATTGTTATTTTTAGAAGATTCAAATAACCTTGTATCTACTCCGTTATTTATTGTTTCTCTTTACATTGTTGTTTATCTATTCCGAATACCTATGTCTTCTTCTACAAAACCCATATTTGTTTCCTTAGTAGAAAGCACTGCCTGGATTAGTCTTCTGTTAACCGCTATAGTGGTATTTATGAAAAAAACATTTGATATTAACATTGTTGATTTTCTAAGAACTTCCACACCAGAAGAAGAAGAAGTAGAGAAAGGTACTACTGAAATTCCGGTTATACCAATAGAACAAGACGAAGTGTTTAATGTATCTAACAATAAATATTCATACGAGGACGCACAAGCAGTATGTAGTTCTTTCGGTGCTAAAATAGCCACCTACGACCAGATTGAAGCCGCATATAATAACGGCGCTGAATGGTGTAATTATGGCTGGTCTGACGGACAAATGGCATTCTTCCCTACACAAAAAGGCACTTGGGATAAATTACAAAAAATGCCTAAAAAGAAGAACAATTGTGGACGTCCTGGAGTGAATGGTGGTTATATTGATAACCCATATATCAAGTTCGGTGTAAATTGTTATGGTAAAAAACCAACCCCCACCGAAAACGATTTAAAACGATTGGAAGCGCAACAAAGCCATCCAACCCCTCTTACTGCGGAGGATAAGGAACTACAAGAGAAAATAGAATATTGGAAAAAAAATCCTGAGAAATTGGAATTGAATTCTTTCAACAATGATAACTGGTCTCGTTACTAA
>Ga0181555_1001478_pt1 | contig 20797 bp, 18 predicted proteins | sample 011ome_15_FD_145601 | JGI IMG/M metagenome (GOLD analysis project Ga0181555, IMG submission 145601) | Coastal salt marsh microbial communities from the Groves Creek Marsh, Skidaway Island, Georgia - 011504AT metaG (spades assembly) | ecosystem: Environmental > Aquatic > Marine > Intertidal zone...
GCTTTAACTGCGCGCTTACCTGTTCGTGGAGTTGAGGCCGATCGAGTTGCCGCAACATCTGCAACTGCCCTTTGTAGCTCGCCTCTAACGCGGGATTGTAATGGCACGCCCAACTGTAGGCTCTGAGCGCCGACTCGGCATCGCCGCGTGCTCGATGATTATGCCCCTCTTCTTGATACGCGCGACCATGAGTAGGAGCACACTCGAGAAGCGAAGCGATCGTCGCAAGCGCGCTATCTGTGTCGCCTAAATAGCGCTGTGAGACAGCGATGAGATAAAGCACCTCTTCGTTGCGCGGGTGCTCTGAGCGCAGTGGCAGCAGCAGAGAGAGTGCCGTTGCGAACTCTTTGTTCGAAATAGCGCGACTAGCCCTTTCGATTGAAGCGGTCAACACGGCTGCAATCGCATCGCCTGCAGCCGATACTGCTGCGGGCTCAGAGGCTGTCGGATTTCGGATTTCACTCATCTCTTGGATCTTCGGCTCCTCCGCCTCTGACGCCCTATGTGACTCGCTCATGTTGTTTACTGTGATAACCGTTGCGGGTTGTCAGTACCCAATTGATACTCGTCGGTAATAGACGAGAACGAGAACGCCCCTGTTGCGGGGCGTTCAACTAACTTCTATGCCTAGAACTACTGAGTTCTAGAAGTCATAAGAGACTCTAACTCCCATCGTTCGCGGTCTCACGTAGTTCACGCGGTCCCTATCGAAGTTATACGAACGGGCTATTTCGGCACGTTCATCACTGAGGTTCTCGGCAAAGAATTCAGCCGACCAGGAATCTGAGGTAACACCAGCGCTGAATCCAAACAGCGTCCAGCTGTTCAATTTATCGCGATTTATCGACACGATATCACTGTAAGATGACGCCGAATGGGCAATCTGCGGCATGACGTGTGCAACCATTCCCGAGCCAACACTCCATTCATAGCGCGCACGCAGATTCGCTTGACGCTCCGGCGCATAGGCTAGTGAATCGCCGAGGGTCACGTCATTCGTAGGCGTTATGACTCGCGTAATTTCGGTGTCTAATAGAGAGAACGCACCAACGACTGTTAAACCCGAAATCGCAGGTGGCGCCCAAATAAAGTCACCTTCAACACCTTTTATCTCAGCGTCCGCTGCGTTGTCTGAGAAGAACAGATTAGTAATCGACGGATCAAAGATGGTGGTCTGTAGTCGCTCAATTTCTGCGAAGAAGACGCTGCCGTTGAAGCGAAGCGTGTAATCTAACAGGTCTGTCTTCCAACCGAATTCATAGTTAGTCATGTCATCCGTGTCTATCGCATACGGAACGGTGAACGTGCCTGCGGGATTTGTCGCGCCGCCCGGGCGGTTCAACAATCCTGGACGATAGCCCTCGGAGAAGGTCGCATAAAGGAGTTGATTGTCGTTCGGCGTCCAAGTCACGCTCGCTTTGGTAATCACACCATCCGTTGACGCAGTATCGGGACGCGGATCTGCAAACAAGGTATCTAGATTATTTCCCGCATTATTGTCTGTTGTTGCGCCAAAGTTACCGAAAGAACCGGCTGCGCTGCCTACAAGATCAACCTCGACGTCGTACCAACGCGCTCCTACTGTGACGGCGAACTCATCATTTAAACGAATCTTCGCTTCACCGAAAATGCCTGTCTGCTCATCTGTACGCAGCACATCGTTACGGAATATAACGCCGTTAGGCCACTGGCTTTGATCGCTCGTTGAGTTTTTAGCCGAAAAATTCGGTCCGAAGCCTGTCTCGCCATTGAACGCAATCGCCTGCCGCGACCCTAGGTACGTAAAGTCATTCTTCTCGGCGAGGTCAAGCGTGCTATAGAATCCACCAACTGTTGCGCTCACCGTGCGCTCAGCATCGGTCGAAAAGCGCACTTCATGACTGCTAACTTCTGTCTGCGAAGTACTCTTTACAAACATGTTGGGCGCCTGACAGGTTCCGCTCGGCGCACTCGCGCCCGGGTAGGTCACACTTCCATCACAGATGTAGTAAGGCAGATACTGACCGACGAAAATATAGTCCGCATAGTCAATAAACTGATCGGTTTCACGATCGGTGAAAGCGCCAGTGTAGATCGCTTCTAATTCACCAATGCGACCGGCGAGAGTCCAATTTGTGTTGCTAAAGGCATCCTCTAAGGAATCGTCTTCGTAGCGCTGAATCTCGAGATCGCCTAGATTGGGGTCTGCGAAAAACACACCATCGGTTTCGAGTTCTTGCTCGGTGTGAGCAACGGTTAGCGACCAGTCGTCGTTAATATTCCAAAGTGCTGATAGACGGACGCCAGAGTACGTTGTGTCATTAAAATCTTCTTCGACACGCGTTGAATTGTCCGCGTCGATAAAGTTCACGCCACTAAGGTCTGCTGTCGACTGAAACCCTTTTCTACCCGCGCTGACTGGCAGGCCATTGCTTCGCACCGTCCCTTCAGGTCTGAAACGCGCGCTCTCGGTCAGATTTCGCTGTCCGACGACGTTATCGATATAGCCGCCTTGATTGTCGACATAAACCACGCCTCGCACGGTGAGCTTCTCGTTGATAGGGACGTTTACCATCGCCTCAACGTTGTTACTCATTTCCCCTTTGTGAGTAAAAGCAGTGCCAAGGTCGATACTCGCGTAATTCCCGCTCGGGTCTGGCTTGTTGGTGATCAGTCGAACCGTACCGGCCTGAGAGCTAGCTCCGAAAAGAGTGCCCTGTGGTCCGGACAATACCTCAACCCGGGCCAAGTCGGCGGCATAGACATCGAGATTCCGACCGGGCTGGGAAAGAGGCTGCTCGTCAAGATAGAGTGCAACGTTGGGTGCAAGGCCTGCAACGCCGGCTACAGTCAATCCTGGCGTAGTAGACGCAACGCCGCGGATATAAATTGTGTTTTGACCGGGGCCGGTGCCACCGGCGGTCACGTTGGGTAACTGGAGGAGATAATCTTCAAAATTCGAAATCCCGAGTTGATCTAGGGATTCTTCACCTAGCGCAGATACGGCCACGGGGATGTCCTGCATGCTCTCGGTGCGCTTCGTTGCGGTCACCAGAACTTCTTCAATTTGTGCGTGGGCTGTGAAGGCCGTAGACGCGAGAGCGACCGCGAGACCTAATTGCTTTTTGCGAAACTGACTACCAAACATACATCTCCTTTCCTATCTTTCTTTGCTGAAATACAGAGCTTCAAACTGCAGTAGTTAGGACTGCCTGCTTGAGTCTGCTTAATTGACGCGCCGCACACCTTGATAACCTTACCAAGCAGCGCATAGGTGCCGTTATCTAAGCCGCCATTATATAGAAGTAAAAGTAAATTAGTAGCCCAAAACTCAAATGCTCCCAAAGAAGCGCGCTATCGCTTTGATGAAAATTTAATTTTTAATATAAAAAACAGCTATATATATCAGGAATAAAGTGATTGGGAGCTTTAACTCTAGAAGGAGTAAGTATAAATTTATTTAGATCTCTAAATAATTCACAAAGCCAAAGACGCCTTAAGGGGACAATTAATAGCAGCGCATCTCTACGTCTTTGCACTAGAATGAAGTCAGCACAGGATCCAAACATGGAAACACAAAGCAGATGAAAGACTATGACGAACTTTTAATTGCACTTAGACGAATAACGCGCGCGATCGACCTCTATTCAAAGCGACTGCAGAAAGACACGCGACTGACGATCTCCCAACTTTTGGTCATGGATGCCATCGTAAAAATAGACAAACCGACTCCGAGCGCGATTGCTAAATCGATTCTTCTTTCGCAGGCGACGGTGACGAATCTCATCGATCGCCTGGAAAAAAACGGACTCGTCCAGCGAAAGCGACTTGGCACAGATAAACGAACGATCAACGTGGTCCTAACGGAGTTAGGTGAGTCGAAATACAATGACGCACCCGAACTACTTCAATCGGGCTTCTTGCGCGAATACAGGAAGCTCGAGTCTTGGGAGCAGCATATGCTTGTTAGCGCCGTAGGCCGAGTCGCGAGCATGATGGATGCCGAAGACATTGACGCCTCACCGATTCTGGCGATTGGCGATATCGACGAGGGTGAGCCGTACAATTAACTCGTACATCTGAGAAATTTGGAGAACTGAAATGAACCGCCTTTCCGACGAATTCATCTCAAGCTGCCGTAAAGACCGAGGGAAAATTCTGCGGGGCGAGAACATGAGCCGCATAGAAACCTTTGTAGACGCGGCGTTCGCCTTTGCTTTTACGATGCTGGTATTAGTATTCGTCTATCCAATAAAACTGATGGCTCAGGCAACGGTGCTATACACATCAGACGGCGCGCTCGGAACAGATATATTTTTGCTCGGTGGCTGGGACGATAACCAAGTTGCCACCTTGTTTATTTATTTCGGGTTCGGACTATTAGCATTCCTACCATTGAGCAGACGTTATGCACAGAAACACTGGGCAATGATGACTACCGAGACCTGATCGCGCTTCACGGACAGCTAAGCCTAAACTCGACAAAATTTATCCTAAGAAAAACTAGAAACCACACAGGAGACAACATGATTACTCATCGCATTATACTTCCTTTACTGTTGCTGCTCGCGCTTGGCCTACTGGCTATGGCGCCACCTCTCTCAGCGCATCATGCAAGCGGCCCGTTTTATGATTCGGATAAACCCATTGAGATTAAAGGCGTGGTGACACGCTTTGTATTCAGAAATCCACACGCCGCTCTCTTTCTCGACGTAACCGACGACTCTGGCGAGACAGCTGAGTGGCAGGTCGAACTTGGGGCGCCCGTTATGCTACGACGCGTAGGCTGGACTCCCGACCTTCTCCCGGTCGGCATGATCGTTCGCGTGGCGGGACCTTCGGCGAGAGCGGAGGGCGCAAAAGGCCTACTCGGACGCAAGCTTACACGCGCAGATGGCAGCCCTATTCTAGAAGGCGGAAGCACACAAGAGCCAACGCCTGCTCGCTAACAACCTTTCTACCTTCCTTTCAGAGAAGAGGACGTATCAAATGAATTCGCATAAAACCAAAACCCTATCAAAACCAAAAGGTCAGCAAAGCCTTTTCAGTGTTAAAGGGGACGCTCTAGCTGCTCAGTTGGCTACCGGTCTTATCGTCGGGCTAATTATGGCGACAGGATTACTTTCGGACACCTCGAGCGCACAAACAGAGTCTAGCGAAATACCCGATTTAACTGGCATCTGGGACGGCGGCACTCGCGCACGCCCAATCAACGGTGAGAACATGCCCTGGGAGCCTTCTAACTTTCCAGTGCTTAACGAACGCGCACTTGCCTACCAGCAAGTATGGGAAGAAATCATCGCCCCAAAATATGACTGCCAACCCGCCTCTTCCCCTGCCATCCAATACGACCCTTATCACATGGAGGTCACTCAGTGGCCCGATCGCGTCCTCTTTCGCTACGAGAAAGACGACCAGCTTCGCACTGTCTGGTTAGACGGACGCGAGCCAAAGGCGACGGATTTTGGGATACAGGGTTTTTCAGTCGGGCATTATGACGGCGACGCGCTTGAAGTGGTGACGACGCATTTCGTCTTCGACGTAGCCGGTTTTGATGATTACAACGGCATACCTTCTTCGTCACAGAAAGTGGTTCGAGAGCGCTATTGGCGGGAGGGAGCAGACCTTTGGATCACGCTAACCGTTGAAGACCCGATGTTTCTTCGTGAGCCTGCTTCGTACACTACCCGCTGGATCCCTGCGCGCGCGGGATACAAACTCGCCTCCTATGACTGCGATGCCGAGTCGTCACGCGCCATGGTTAAGTTTTTCCCCTCCAAGTACAAATAGCGGAAACGCTCCACCCTACGTAGGAACTAACCCGTCCCTACGTAGGGTATCAGGCGCCCGAGAAGGAGCACCGTAGTCCACGCAAGCAGCGAGACCGCGGCTGAGACTTTCGCAATCAGTGGCGCACCGGCATTCAGGTTCGCAGACGACAGCAACGGCGTGATCCTCAAGTGGTGATAGAACGCATTGGCGCTGGCGAGAAAAATGATAATCATCTTTGCCTGAAATCCTATATTGGCGGCATAGCGAAAAGGGTCGCCAAAAACAAACAACACCCCGGTAGTTAGATTCAATCCGAAACCCACAAGCACAATCGGCAGCAATCGATACGTCGCAAGCAAAGGCGAGAATGCAGCAAACCCGAGTACACGCAGGTCAACCACCAAAAGACCACCGATTAATAATGTCAATCCAAAAAAATGCGTCACTTCGAGCGTCGGCCACAGCCATGCCTGTGACACTACCCAACTGTGCAGACTAGTTTCGCTAAGCGATTGTGCAAACGTCATTAGCATGATGATTCTTCGTCTCTACCCGAAGGTTATGTTCTTTCATTGCCTTCGTTAACCCTAAAAAATGTATGCAATCAGGCGTCCGGCGACAATTGCTGATATCCACAAACACAGTGAAAGCCCAGCTAGCCACTTGAGACCGCGCGCATTTCGCCCGCCTGTCGCATGCAACCTTGAATTAAGAATAAAGGCGACAGCGCTAGCCAGCACAACGCAGACCATCTTAGTCACGAAGGGAATGCTCTCAATCAGCACCGTCGCCTGCGAAGAAAAAAGTAGAAGCCCTGAAAGTGTATTCAGGGCAAGACCAACGAGGGCGAGGCGGTGATAACGCAGGAAAAGGGATAGCGAGGGTTCACGAACAATTTCAAGACAACGCAAGTCACGCATCGAAAAGATTCCAGCGACCACGCTCAGACCTATAATATGGACACTTAGAAGAAGGGGGTAGGCCCAATAAGACAGGCTAACCCAAAGCGCCATAGGCGTGTTTTCTAACCAGAGAAACATGAGACCTCGGATGATCGAACTTTAGAAAAACTAGCTCAACGATACCATCCGTGGCAATGAGACAGAAACTCATTTTTTTACAGCGCCGTAGCTTCACCATCCCAACGCTTGTAAAGTCACTAATTGTTCGACAAGACATATCTCAAGCTGCCGACATAGAGTTGAGACGCTCAAACTGAATAGAACTTGGAGCACTGATGCTAGAAAAAACGGTTAAACGCATACTCAATGCCGACGTCTACGAGGCTGCGGTAGAGACGCCATTAGACACCGCGGCGCTCTTGAGTGCGCGTCTGGGCAACAAGGTATGGATCAAGCGCGAAGACCTGCAGGAAGTGTTTTCATTCAAGATTCGAGGTGCCTACAACAAGATGAGCAGTCTGAGCGATAGTCAGCGCAGCGAAGGCGTAATTTGTGCCTCGGCAGGCAATCATGCGCAGGGGCTTGCACAAGCAGCCAGACTCATGGGAGTAAAGGCGACCATCGTCATGCCGGTCACGACCCCAGAAATTAAAATCGCGAGCGTCCGCTCACGAGGAGCAAAAGTCGTACTTTTCGGGGACACTTTCAATCAGGCATTGACACAGGCACTGGTGCTCGAAAAAGAGCGCGGTCTGCATTTTATTCACCCATTCGACGATCCAGAAATCATCGCCGGTCAGGGTACCGTTGCGATGGAAATCCTCCATCAACACAGCGGCACGATCGATGCGATCTTTATTCCGGTCGGTGGCGGCGGACTCATTGCTGGTGTCGCTGCGTACGTTAAATATGTCCGTCCAGAGACAAAAATCATCGGTGTTGAGTACGAAGAAAGTGCGTGTCTTGCCGCCGCGATAGCAGCAGGCCGCCGAGTCACACTCAAGCAGGTAGGCATTTTTGCTGACGGCATTGCTGTCGCCCAGGTAGGTGAACATACCTGGCCAATCCTGAAAGAGACGGTGGACGAGGTTATCACGGTAAGCTCTGATGAAATTTGCGCAGCAGTGAAGGATATATTCGACGACACACGCGTAATCGCTGAGCCCGCTGGGGCCGTTGGCATCGCCGGCATGAAAAAGTATGTCGAACGAACCGGTTGCCGTAACAAAACACTCGTCACTATTTCGAGCGGGGCGAATTCAAATTTCGACCGCTTACGCTATGTTACCGAACGCGCCGAGGTTGGAGAGCAGCGCGAGGCAATTCTGTCGGTAACTATTCCTGAACGCAGAGGGGCATTTAAACGTTTTATTGGCGCGCTAGGGAAACGCGCGATTACCGAATTTAATTACCGCAGCAGCGATGCCGACGAAGCAAAAATTTTTCTCGGACTAAAAATCAATGGCGCACACGAACGAGCGGCCATCATCGAGCATCTGGAACAGGCCGGTTACTGCGTGTTGGATCTTACCGACAATGAATTGGCAAAAACCCACGTGCGGCATATGGTCGGCGGCAAAGCGCAATCAATTGTGAACGAGCGGCTCACACGATTCGAATTTCCTGAGCGCCCCGGTGCGCTTGCCGATTTTCTTACCCTGTTAGGCGCACGCTGGAACATCACTCTTTTCCATTATCGCAACCATGGTGCGGCTTATGGCAGAGTGCTTGCAGGTATGCAGGTGCCAAAAAGCGACAGCAAAGAGTTCCAAGAATCATTAGCCAGGCTAAACTATCGCTATTGGGATGAGACGGACAATCCCGCTTACGGGGTATTCCTCGGTTAGAGCCCTTAAAGCTTAGCGAAATAATCCGACGCCGGCTCACGACTCACTCAGCCGCGGGTCTCAGTGTGCCAGCGGAAGCAAATCAATACGTCGGAATTCGATTGGCGCCGTTTCTGCTTGCACGGCAATATGACCTGCAGAAAGTTCAATGGGCGCTCCGGCTGCAACAAGCGGTGCAGCCTCGATAGACTCAGGGTCAAGCTGAATTCCTCCGTAGGCAAAAACTTCTTCGCCGTTAAGGAAATGTTTTACGCTCTCAGCCCCTTTTACTTCGATCTCCATTGTCACCCATTGATCACCATGAAATGTTGCCGAATTTGAGTTGGTGCAATGGCGTTTGATCAGCTCGCCAGCGATCTCAATATGCGTGCCCGGCGTGCATACATTGCCGTTAGGACGCGCATCGGTGCCGTTGCCGCCAAGCATTTGAGCTTCTATCGAGGCAGGAAAATCTTGGTCCAACAACATGCTCTCGGCAGATTGACTGTGCAGCATCATTCCATTGTTGCGATACGCCCAGGCGGGACCATCGGTTACCTGATCACCTACGAAGCGATATTCGAGACGTAGCTTATAGTGAGAATAGGAATCATTGGTGAACAGATGCCCAAATTCACCTTCGAAAGTCGGCCATTCGTCATAGACAACTCGCAGGAGGCCGTCCTCGACTCTAAAAGTATTGCGGTAATTTTCACCCAACTCGAAGCCAGTAAACTTAATCGTCCAGTTGGACAGATCCTTGCCGTTGAACAAGGGAATCCACTCTTCCGTTTCCTGCGCCTGAAGCGCTGCGGCACCGACGCTAAGTATCGATACTGCAAGAAATATTTTTACCTGCTTTATTTTCATAATGATGCCCTTGCTGATTCGATTTAGGTTTCGCGTGAACCCTACAATTCTCTCACCCAAATATTTCGATAAGAAACGACCTGCCCGTGATCTTGCAACAAAAGGGGCATGGCACCGCTGCAGTCGACAGCCTCGGCGTGAGCATAAGGGGTGCAGGTGGCTTCGTAACTTGGCAGTGCTGTATACGTTGCACCAAAGATCTCACTGCGGTTCTGAACCAACACGCCATTGTGAAAAACCGTCATGAATGCAGGCGTTTCCACGTCTCCCGAAGCATTGAACCGCGGAGCCTCGAAGGTAATATCGTAACTCTGCCACTCGCCCGGCGGCCGAGAAGCATTAACCAGCGGTGGATACTGTAGGTATATCGATCCCGCTTGCCCGTTGACGTAAGTCGGATTCTGCCAACTGTCTAGCACCTGTAATTCGAACTGTGAATGCAAAAAAATTCCACTGTTGCCACGCAGTTGCTGATCACCGTCGATTACCGGGTTAGTGCTCCACTCGATATGCAACTGAATATCACGAAAAGTGCGCTTGGTCGCAATACTTCCGGAAGCACCGAGGGCACGATTCACTGTCATGGAATCATTAAGTAAAAGCCAGGTTACGGCTTCCTGAGAGCCAACCGACTGCCACTGACTTAAATCATTTTGGCTACCGCCGAACAGAACGATCGCGTCGCTTGGTGCTGGGGTAAGCACAGCTTCCGATTGCACCACCCGAGGAACAGGTTCGACTATCTGCTCGTTATTCCGAGTTTGTGCAAGGGCTGCAGAGGTTAAGGATGCAACTAACAAAGCGCTGACGGCGAATGATAGCTTGGTGTAGACACGGGAAGCTCTTTTCATGAATCGGCTCTCTTTTATTGTGTTGTACCTGCGCTTAGGTACCCGTTTCGGCTGCCGCTTCGCGGCGTAAATTACAGGCGGTGATCTCGGGCAATGCCGCCATGTATCGAAGCATTAACGAGCCTCGGATATCGGTCTTCTCGAGCAATGTTGTCGACTCATCGATATAGAACATGCGTGAGGTGATGCGCACCATTTCGTCATCCATTTCAGTAGCGCACGGATGTAACGTAAGCGCTTTCGGTAAACGGCGGAGCGTGCCTGGCCGGTACATGAACGCCTGCCGAGATCCTTCGAAATAGACGAATTCGATAACTCCATCGCTATTAAGATCGGTGACACACATCTCATAGATCATAAAATTATCGCAATAGAGGGAATTCGTCGGCCTTTCCCCATTCGGATAGGTTTTACATGCGACCAGCAAGAGACCTAGTGCTAATAATGTCACTCTATGCAGCATTATGCTTTCACTTTTTCAATTGACTGCTAGCAAGAAGATCACGCTCGAACTGCATCGCGTTATCTGGCTCAGGGAAGATTATCGACACGACATAACCAACAATCAAGGCCGCGAGAAATGATGGAGGCATCGTTTCTAAAGCAACAAAAACCGGACCAACACCCGGTAATTCTTGTAAAAGAAACTTGCTAATCATTGTCATTAAAAATCCAGCGGCCATTGAAGCGATTGCGGCCTTCTCTGTAAATCGGGGCCAGAACAGCGAGAGAATGACCATTGGGCAAAAGGTTGCAGCGATGCCAGACCAACCAAAGATTGCAAACCAAAAAATTGTCCGCTCCGGAGCGACAAATGAGACGAAGGTAGCGAGAGCCATAGCACCTATAGCTATAGCCAATGTTGAATAGCGGCAAAGCTTCGCAGCGAAAGAGTCGCTCATCGATGGGTTCACGAGCTTGGCATAAAGGTCATGCGTCACAGCGCCAGCGGCCATAACCAAGAGCGAAGACACGGTTGACATGATCGCTGACAGCACAGCAGCAACATAAAGGCCTACGATCCAAGGCGGGAAGCTGACATGAACAAGCTCAGACATAACATTCTGCGCACCGTTGCCTAAGACTGATTCTGGGTCAACTCCCTGCTCTGTAAACAGATAACGGCCCAGCACCCCGATACTGACCGCGGCGGCGTCAACGAGAAACGTGAAAAGCAGTGCTACCCATTTACCTCTGTCAATTTCGCTCTCCGATCTCACAGCGAGCAGGCGTGCAAATACCTGGGGCGAACCGACGAATCCTAAGCCGATAAGCATCATGCCGAGCACCACTGAAACGTTAATCAATGTGAACTCACCACCCCACACGCTTACGAGTGCCGGATCGATAGCAGTAAGCCCCGCGACTATCTCGGCCGAATTACCGATTGCGAGCCACGCAACGACAGGCAGAACCACGAGGCAGCCCAGCATAACGGCGCCTTGAAACATGTCAGTCCAAGCTGCGGCAAGAAAACCTCCTGCGACGCAATACAGTACGACAATCCCAAAGCCCACAAGCGCACCCTGGTGATAATTCCAGTCGAGGAACGCCTCAAAAGCAGAACCGGTGGCATCAATCTGCGCCGAAATGTAGATCAGCACAAAGATGATGAGAGAAATCGCAGAGAGCAGTCTCAGATTATTAGTTTTACTTTGAAATCGACTAATCAAAAAGTCGGTCATGGTAATTGAAGAATAGAGATCGGTGAGGCGCTTATAGCGTTTCCCCATTACGAACCAAGCGAAGAATACGCCGACCACTTCGCCAACAACAATCCAGTATGCGCTAAAGCCAAGCATAGCGCCCATGCCGGTGACGCCTAGGAGCAACCACGCCGATTCTCCTGTTGCCTGTGCGGAAAAAGCGGCGACCCAAAAGCTGAGGGATTTTCCGCCGATGACGAATCCTTTCATGCTGCGCACACCGCGCGAGGCGAAGACGCCCAAAAAGACAAGCACCGAGAAATAGAGGGTAATTACGGCGTATTTTTCGATCATGATAGGGATAAACCAGATTGCTCGCAGTCCCCACCAAATCTAGTCGGCAGCGATAGCTAGGATTTTCATTGCGGGCGGGATGTTACCTTCATTAGCAGCAAACTGCACATTCTCCAGTCGTATCTGCGTTTATTCTAGCGGGTGGCCTCGCCGCGCTTTATACTCGTGTCTTTATTGCCACGGCGATCGGGCCCATTTTTTTTGTACCACGGGACGTGAGTCGAACTGCTGCCGATCTGCACAACTAGCCTATAGTAATTATGGAATACGCCTCTCTCATTGCCTTCGCGGTCACAAGCTGTATTACGCCCGGCCCCAATAATTCGATGCTCATGGCATCAGGGCTTAACTATGGGACTAGGCGCAGTCTGCCGCATTACTTCGGCATCATTCTAGGTTTTCCAGCAATGATTCTGGCGGTAGGACTCGGCATCGCGCAAGTCTTCGATCTCTACCCCTCACTGCATACTGCACTGAAGATCTTTGGCGCCTGTTACCTCACCTATCTCGCCTATCGAATCGCTACAGCTCCTGTCAGCAGTGACGCTGTAAGGGCAGGCAAGCCGTTCACTTTTCTTCAAGCGGCAGCGTTCCAATGGGTGAACCCCAAGGCATGGGTTATGGCTGTTGGCGCAATTGTGACCTACACCAGTATCGGCAACGATTATCTCGGTGAAGTGATAGCTATTACAGCGTTATTCTTCGTCATTGGCGCGCCATGTATCTGGCTCTGGCTCTGGCTTGGCGCGTCCCTACAACGCATCCTTCGCAGCCCGCAAGCGATTCGCATCTTCAATAGGAGTATGGCGGCGCTTCTTATCGCCTCGCTTTTCCCCGTGTTCGCCGAGCTTCTAAGCGCCTTGCCTTAGAGATTGGGTCCGTCGGTGACTCTCTCAACGCTGACGGCAACTTTCTGGCTCTCGTGCGAATCGACGGTATCGCGCCCGGAGACACCCTTTTGGGCTCACAACTAGCGCGTGCTATAACGGGGTTACTGGTGTCTCCTATTCCGGCAGAACAGGCCCAGAAATAAATTTACCCGCTAAGAGGCTAATCCCATGCAATTCATGATAGTCGCCTATGATGGCACCGACGAAGGAGCTCTAAATAGAAGACTCGCCGTAAGAGATTCACACATCGCGGGCGCGATAGAGCTAAAAAACAAAGGCAATCTGATTGCGGGCGGCGCAATCTTAGACGATGCAGGTCGCATGATTGGATCGACTACCTATGTCGACTTCGAATCCCGCGCCGAACTCGATGCTTGGCTAGAGAGAGATCCCTACGTGACCGGCGACGTTTGGCGCGACATTACCATCACCCCGATTCGGCTCACTGTTTAGGGATTCTCTGCAACGAGTCAAAAAAATTGGCGCCCACGTTCGACTTTCGTCGATTTGTTCGCACGCTACGGGATCGGAATTTATTACTATAGCGCTAAAGTCAATCTCGACTAAACGCTAAGTGATCGCCTTAAACTCAAAGCCGAATCCGGCATTCAGCAAAGCGTGGACCTGGTGTACTCCGTCGAAAAATAGCGGGACTGCTATTCGCCCCGTGCAAGCTTTTCGAGTTTCAAGCCGACGGCCGATCCCTCCTCGAATCCTGGCCAGTAAGTGTGAGCGTCATCGGGCACGCCGTTTTTGACCGAATAGGTTGCCGTGGCGCCATCAGGGTGGACATCGAGATAATCCAACATCGACGCATCCCCTTTGAGGTGGTAGTTGAAATAGGCCGTCACGAAATGGTCCATGACATTATTCATCCGCACACTGTCCCACACAGGATCGGTATAGTGACTTGCACCCTCGCCCGTCTCGCTATCTAAAATTTCTCGAGGAACAGGATAGGGAGCACCGGCATTGTGACCTGCGTTCTTGTAAGTAAGCAGATAGCGGTCGCTATTCACCGCAGCTTCATAGATTGCGCGGACGCCTTTTTCATAGCCCGCAACCGTATCGTTATCGCCGGCCAGATAAAACGTCGGGACTTGAATCCCAGCTAAATCCTCATTGCGCCAGAATCCTCGCTCCATACCCCATGGCGCGATAGCAAAGCCGGCTTTTATTCGTGTGTCGAGATTGTCTCTGTATTCTGGGTTACCCGTTGCATGAAGCGCGAGCAATTCGTTGGGCGGAGACATAAAGGATGGAACAATCTCATCGCTATAACCGCCTCCTAGGTTGTTTACCAATCCATAACCACCCATCGAGTAACCCACAACCCCTGTATTGTCGGCATCGAGCATGCCAGCAAGAAAACTTTCCGGATCAGCAGAGAGTTGCGCCATGGCCTCGATCACAAAACGTTGATCCAACGGGCGATTATAAAGAGTGCTCGAAAATGCCTGAGCATCATCGTAAGTGCTGTCTTTATGATCGATGGAGACAGCGACGTAGCCCTTGCTGGCAAGGTTTTCGCCGAGATGACTCATCAGATATCGATTGCCCGGGTAACCGTGAGAGATGACGACCAAGGGGAAGGCCCCAGAACGCGTGTCTGGCTGCGCGTCTCTTACAGCCTGCCCCGAAAGCACCGCGGTAATCTCTGGGTTACGAGTAATTGCGCGATACTCTCCTCCTCGTGATTGCCCGCTTGCAAGTAGAGCGGGATACCAGACCTCGAGCGTTAATGAGCGGTCGTAGATCGCAGCCTCAGCGCCGCGCTGCGTATTAAGCACGTCTACTCGACCGGGATCCGTGACCGTAAGTGTGCGCACGCCAATATCAAATTCACCATACGCAGCTAAGCTCGGTGCATCGGGACGGATAATATCTATGCGGTTTACCTGTGCATTGACTAGTGCAGAGCTCATGATCAGTACACCTGCGATTGTGATATTTCTGGCGGCTAACGCTGCCATTGAAATGTAAGCGGGTTTTAGAAGTAGAAAGGGCTTTAGCAGAGGCGAATAGAGGCGCGTCATAGTCGAATCCAATGAGAGTGGTTAGCTGAAAGTATACCAAGGGCTTAGACTATTACCTGAGGGCATTGGGATGCAATGCCCTCAGGCGACAACCAAGAACTAATTTTCGACCAACGCTTTTGGTGTGTGCTCATAGGCTTTCGCGCGTTCCTCGTCAGAATCTGTATGCCCGGCAAAATCATGCAGAATCAAATAGAGACAGGGCACAAGGAATAGTGTGATTACGGTTGCAAATAACACACCCCATGCGAGAGAGATCGCCATTGGCACGACAAAGAACGTCGCAGGGTTTGCCGTAATCATTAACGGAACCAGACCAATAAACGTCGTCAGCGAGGTAAGAAATATAGGCCGGAAACGAAGCGCACCCGCGGTAGAGACGGCATCGACCATTCCCATACCCTCTTCTCGTAAGCGATTGACAGAAACCACAAGCACCAGGCTCGCATTCACCACCACACCGCTCAGCGCAATGATCCCGAGTACGGAGAAAAATACGAGATCAGCTCCCATAATGAAGTGACCAAAGATTGCACCGATAGCACCAAATGGAATCACGCTCATGATAATCAAAGGCTGGAAATAAGACTTCAGCGGGATCGCGAGCAGCGCAAAAATCACCATCATCGCGATGGGGAACGTCGACAGAAGATCGCCAAACGACTCAGCCTGACGCTCGCTTTCGCCGCCTACTACCAGCTCGACATCAAGTTCGCGCTGCCATTTAGACTGAAATTTACGAATTACGTCGCGCCTAATTTCGTCTGGTGCAACAGCCGTTCTATCAACATCACCTCGAACCGTGATTATCCGACGCCCGTCTTGCCGATTAATACTCGAGTAACTATTGCCGAGTGTGAAGTCAGCAATACTTAGAAACGGCACCTCTGCACCTGAAGGCGTTCTTATTAGTAAATTTTCGAGATTAGCGAGCGACTGCCGCTCTTCCTCTGGGTATCGAACCATCACCCTGATGTCATCGGAGCCACGCTGAATCCGCTGTGATTCTGCACCAAAAAATGCCTGCCGAACCTGATTGGCAATGTCATTCAAGGTCAAGCCTAGGGTTTTCCCTCGTTCCAGAATCTGTATCTGGACTTCCTGTTTACCCGCTCGAAACGAGTCAGACACATCAAAAACACCGGGGTAGCGGTTGAGCTCAGCGCGCAGTTCGGCTGCCGCTATTTTTAAATTCTCTTCATTACGTCCGGCCAACCGGTAGTTTATGGCATCTCCAGCAGAGAACGCATCAGAGACGAAGGTTAGCTCGAGAGCATCTGGAATACTGCCTACTTTTTCACGCCAGCGATCGCGCACCTCTGCCGAACTTATTTCCCCGCGATCGAAGAACGGAGAAAGATACATGACAACTTCTGCGACCTCGCTGCTACCTGAACCCCCACGACCAGGCGAAGAAGGTCCGCCTCGAGGTGCACGGCCGCCGATTATCGTGAGAACACTATCAACAACGCGTTCAGTCGTCTGAGGTGCTTTTCCGTTCGCTTTCAGGTCGATTAATTCCGCTTCGAGTTCCGCCGCCAATTCCATGGCTTTCTCTTCAATCACATCGACAGCATTCTCTGTGATGTAGCCGGGTACCCCTACAGGCATGACTACCGTGCCCCAAACAGTATCGCCCTCGATAGAAGGGAAGAATTGGAGCCCAACTCGTCCACTTAACATAAGCGCGAAAGTCACCATGATGACGCCGGTCGCGGTCGCCCATGCTGCATAGCGGTGTTTGAGTATTTTCTTTAGCGCTCGCTTGTATCGATATTCAGCGAAATCTTCCATGCCCTGCGCCAAGCGCCCTTGGAAAGATTGCCATGCAAGGACCAAGCGCGAACCGTCACCCAGATAGCCGACTGTCTTTCTATGTGCTATGTGGCCAGGGAGGATGAGTTGAGACTCGATGAGGCTCGCGACAAGACAGAAAACCACTACTCCGCCGATCGTGTTGAAAAACGCACCCAACTGCCCGCCTAGCAGAAGAATAGGCAAGAAGGCGGCGATAGTCGTCAAAACACCGAAAATCACAGGCACTGACACCTCGATAGTACCCTCGATCGCCGCGTCCTCTTTGGAAAAACCTTTTACCTCAAAGGCATGAATACGTTCACCGACAACGATCGCATCGTCGACGATAATACCCAACACCAGAATAAAGCCCATCACAGTGAGCGAGCTAATGGTCAGCCCGACCGAGGGGAAGAGAGACAGCGCACCGGCAATTGCGATGGGAATACCCGCGGCGACCCAGATCGCGAGCTTAAATCGTAAAAACAAGGCGAGAATCACGAGCACGAGCATCAATCCCGTATAGGCGTTACCCGCAACCGTTTCGATTCTGTCCTGCGTTGAAATCGCCGAGTCGGATATGATTTTTAAGGCCATGCCTTCGGGAAGATCAAAGTCGCTCGACGCCATCCAGCGCTTTACCTGCTGCGAAGATTTCACGATATCTTCATTACCGACTCTAAGGACATCTATGATTGCCGCGTTCACGCCATTGAGCCGCGCGTCGAGATACCCTTCTTCGAAACCGTCTTTGACCGTTGCGATTTGTCCGAGACGCAGCTGCGTTCCGTCAGGGTAAGACTGCACAACGATGTTTTCGTATTCATCTCCGTTGTAAACCTGCCCTTTCGTTCTAAGCAGAATCTCACCCGAAGCGGTTTTGATCGTGCCGCCGGGAAGGTCTAGTGAGGCGCGATCAATAGCATTCGAAATTTGACTAAGCGTCAATCCGTATTGGCGCAGCGTAGTCTCAGAAACCTCAACAGAAATCTCGAAAGGTCGCAGGTAAGCGATATTAACGGTAGATATTCCGTCAAGATCGAGGATGTCATTTCGGATCTCCTCGGCAATAAGTTTAAGACTCGCGTCGTCGGTATCAGAAGAAAGAGCGAGCGTCATGACGTTGCCGCTCGCGCTAAACGCTCTAACAATCGGCTGCTCTGCCTCGACGGGGAAGGTGCTAACCGCATCAATTTTCCCCTTCACATCATTCAGAACCCGATTGAGATCCGCACCGCTGGTTAATTCGACTGTGGCGTCGCAACCCCCTTCGCGCGCGGTGCTGGTGAGACGATCTATATCTTCTGCGCCTTCAAGCGCCTCCTCTATACGCAGGCAAATCGCTGACTCAGCCTCATCTGGCGTTGCGCCTAGGTAGGCGACGCTCACCTGAACAACACCGAAATCGATATCAGGAAATTCTTCTTGATTGAGATTGAGGTAGGAAACAAACCCTCCCGCAAGAAAAATCATCATCAAAAGGTTCGTTGCTACGGGATTTTTTACAAACCACGTTATGGGAGTTCGCACTGACTTTCTCCACGCGCCCTTGGGCGCTTATGCTGCTAGCGTGTTAAAGGTTTTGCCTAGTTCTTAGATCATCTCTAAGACAGGTCGCACTGACATGCCATCGACCACAGCTTGAATGGGCGAGGTGCAGATTTTTTCGCCAGGGACAAGGCCACCACTAATTAATACGCGATCCTGCTCTAGGCGGAATATATCTACATCGCGGTAATACATTTTGTTTTCAGCATCCACTACGAGAACTTGCGAGTTGTTACGAATAGCAGAGCGTGGAAGCAAAATAATATCTTCGACAAGCTTGCCTGAAATGCGCGCCTCAACGAACAGTCCAATCGGCAGTGGAATAGTTTCTCCGCCGAGATCAGCAGACGGCTGCTCAATGCGTATTATCGATTGCACTGTGTTGCTATTCGGATCGATCGTAGCCTCTGTTCTCAGGAGCTTACCTTCCCACTTGTATTGTTTGCCGCCATAACTACCAACCAATTCCACCTGCGGTGCCTGAGACGAATCGAACTCGCCACGGAAACCCATTGGGACATCGAGATAGCCTAATTGCCTAATTGCCAATGGCACACGTACATCTACACTGTCAGCGTCAAATAGCACCGCGACGCTCTGTGCTCGGTTAACGAATTGCCCTAGTTCAACATCTCTTGAAGCGACAACAGCGTTGAAAGGCGCACGGAGTATTGAGCGCTCGGCATCGAGTTCAGACTGTTCAAGCGCGGCTTCGGCGTCGGCCAAACGTGCTGATGTAACGGTCGCGGCGCGCTCAGCATTCTGAAGTTCCGACTCGCTGGCCAGTCTCTTTGCAGCAAGTTCGTTGATGCGCGCAAGATCAGCAGCCGCGAACGCTGCTTCGGCCGATGCCTGCTCATAGGTCGCGCGGCTTCGCGCCACTGCCGTTTCAAAATCAGCCAATTCGAGTCTCAACAGCGGCTCACCCGCTTTCACATAGGCTCCAGCTTCCAGAGAGGGTGATACCCACGCGACCGGCCCTTGCACGTTAGATGAGAGGCTTGCTTGCCGAGCAGCCTGCGCCTTGCCTTGCGACTCGATAAACAATTGCACAGATTCAGATCGCACTTCTGCGACGCGCACGCTAATCGGGATAATTTCTGGTGCCGATTCGGAAACTCGCGTTGGGTTGCGAATCAAGACAACTGTAATGACAATGCTTCCCAAAAGAATGCCGATTGGCATCAATACTCGCTTCATATCTAACTCCAAGACTTAAAAACTCAATGCCAAATGCGGAGACAGACGCCGCACAGGCGTAGTTAGGTAAATTCGTTTCAATCGCTCGCAAGGGCCTGAGCCACTAACGCGCGCATACTCAAAAAATGAACGTCCAGCGCAGAAGCAACAGCTTCTCCATCGCCGCTCTCAACCCCCAACCGCATATCGGAGACCAACTCTCTTAGTAACTCTGGCTTAAGGCTAGGACGCGGATGCAGCTGAAGCATCCGCTCAACAAACTGTGCCTGCAAATCGTTACTTATTAGGCGCACTACTAAATTGTCTGCGATACCACCAAGTGTCATCAGAAAGGCGCGCATTTTTGGCTGCAGGGACTCAACGCTATTCATGTCATGCGTCATCGAATCCAGCTGCGCAAGGAGATCGGCTCGTTGAGACTCAGAGAGTTTCGGTATCGCTCTGGTCGCCGTAAAACGCGCTAATGCTGAAAAGGTATCGAGGAATTGATCGACTAAGTCCGCGTCGGGTTTCGACCCCATTCCCAGGAGGGGACCTAGAACGGCGATACTGGCGTCGTTAACTTCCTTTATCCGCGCACCGCCAGGCTGAATGTCGATTAGCCTTAGCTGTTCGATCTGAGATAGAGCTTCGCGAACCGCGCCTCTACTCGCGCCAAAGCGGGCTGCAAGGTCTCTTTCAGAGGGCAAGCGCTCGCTTGGCCGAAACTGTCCACGGAGAATTTCATCGCGCAGGACACCCGCAATTTCATGACTGCGAGTCATCAAGGGCGGCACTTTTATCGGGCTTATCGAATTCATACGGCTCATTACGCGATTTGGTCATGCTTTAGACCACTTTGGTCATACCAATCTGGACCTGCCAATCTGGACTCGCCAATCTGGACAGTCCAATAGGGAGTGACTCTAACGAATCCCTCAAGCCAGTGGTCTGGCCAATTTGGTCCTACCAAATTGGCGCGTACTATAGCGTAATCGTGATGAGACACAAGCCTTTCTACGAAGGAGGGAGGTAAAACTGCTGCAAAGTAACAATCTATAACAAATGCTTAAGAGCGGCCGGCGTGCGGCGACAGGTAAATGCTATCCAGATCAACAGATGGCGTCTGAACATTGGTATAATGCAT
>Ga0181555_1001481_pt1 | contig 20768 bp, 11 predicted proteins | sample 011ome_15_FD_145601 | JGI IMG/M metagenome (GOLD analysis project Ga0181555, IMG submission 145601) | Coastal salt marsh microbial communities from the Groves Creek Marsh, Skidaway Island, Georgia - 011504AT metaG (spades assembly) | ecosystem: Environmental > Aquatic > Marine > Intertidal zone...
AAAAACGTATTTTCTCTCTTCCAACTGTCCTTTGTCTCACTCATCATCACATCATAGGTTTACACGTATCTCTCTCACACACGCGAGGTAAAAACAACGCGACCTGACTTTTACGACGCGATTTACACGACGACGACGTTTTTTATCTCCCTTTCTTTTTTTTCTCTTTATTTCTCTCTCTCTCTCTCTCTCTTTTTGTTTGTGTGTTCGGGGAAACGAACGGATTCAATTTTCGGATCGTTTTTTAATACGTGTGACACGATGATCGAATTTTGGTCCGAAGACTGCTGCACCCTCCTTCGCTGTATCACATCACGAAACGACCTGACAACGAGAACTTTTCTCTCTCGTCGCAACGAACGCTCACCCTTCGTGCGTGACCCTCCTCCGCAGAAAGAAAGAATAAAAGAAAGATGGCCACGCAACGCAAAACCGCCGTCGTGATTCGGGCGCAAAAGACTCAGCTCCCGAACCTCTCCATCTCCAACCTCGCCGCGAAGAAGCAAGAAGAACCGAAGAAAGTGAACTTTGGCGAAGTGATGAAAAAAGCGTCGCAGAAAGCATTTCGAGGCGGCGTTGCCGGGTTTGCAGCCGGGGTTATTCAAGTCGGGTCTTTCATGTGGATGCGAACGACGATGAACTACCAGTACGCCAACGGCGGGACGTTAGGGAACGCCTTGAAAACGTTGTATAAAGAAGGCGGCATTAAGAGATTTTACCGAGGTTTGCCGTACGCGATTATTCAAAATCCAATGTCCAGATTTGGCGATACCGCGGCAAACACCGGGATTTTGGCCGCGTTGGAGGCGTTTTATCCGCAAATGCCGGTGCCGGTGATGACTGGTTTCGCCTCCGCCGGCGGGGCCTCGTGGAGAATCTTCTTGACGCCGGTGGATACGTTTAAGACGACGTTGCAAGTGCAAGGTTCGGGCGCGTTGGAGTTGTTGAAGAACAAGGTGAAACAAGGTGGGGTTGGCGTGTTGTATTCCGGCGCAGCCGCGAACTTTGCCGCGAACTGGGTCGGGAACTACCCGTGGTTTGCCACGTTCAACTATTTGCAAGCGAACGTGCCGAAGATGGACGGTACGGCTGGTTTGGCCAGAAACGCGGCGATTGGCGCCACAGCTTCTATCGTATCCGATTGCGTCTCAAACTCTTTGAGAGTCGTGAAAACGGTCAAGCAAACGAACGCGGACGCGTCGTTAGGGTACGGGGACGTCGTGAAACAAATCATCGCCAAGGATGGCGTCAAGGGTTTGTTCGGGAGAGGTTTACAAACGAGAATGTTGACCAACGTGATGCAATCGATGGTGTTCTCGGTATTTTGGAAGGCGATCGAGAAGTCTTTGAACGACAGAGCCGCGGCGAAGGCGAGCGCGCAAGCGAAAGGCGGAAAGAAGAAGAAGGCGAGCTTTACGATGGCGCACGCGGATGCGTTCGGGTTGCCGCCGTTGATGAAGAGATCAATCGCGAGAGATTGCGAAGCGGCGAACGGGTTAATCGTCGCGTAAGTTTGATTAATAATATCGAGTGAGAGTCGGATTTAATGATGATTAAGAGTAGACGGTAATATTTATTATTTATTCCATTATTAAAACAAGCGTGCGCGTAAAGCAGCAGTTTCTCTTCTTTTTTACGCCAACTTTGGCAAAGGCTCGTTGGAAAACACGTACTCGTCGCCTTTTCGGACGATCGCCACGCACTCGCTTCCAACTCTCCACGTCGCCTGCGCGATCGGCGTCGGATCGAACAAATACAAGTCCGGCCAGTTTTGTTTTATCGCCTCGGTAGCCTTCACGGCGTTGTAGTGCGGTATCGTGTGGTTGATGTGGTGCGCCACGTGCGTGCTCCCAATTCTGTGATGCAAAAAGTCGTACACCTTCCCGTACGGCCTATCGATGGTCATGAACGCCCCCTTGACTAAATTCCAATCGTTGCCTTCAAAATGCGGCACGTCCACGTCCGTGTGCTGCAACCACGTGTACAAAACCAACCAAAAGTTGGTGAACAAATACGGCGCCAGATACAAACCAAACACGGTCGCAAAGGACGTTTGCATCGCCCAGTACGCCATCGCCCCAACAGTCAAAGCCACGCCAATGTCTGAGTACCACACCTTGTTTTCCCATTTTCCCGGAAACAACGCGTGCTTACCACTCGCGCCCATTTTCGGCACAAAGTGGTTTGTTTTCCCTCGCACCGGACCGCCGCTCGCGCCCATCAACAAATACAACGGCCACCCAAACACAAACACGCCGATTAAATTCAACGCAGAAAACAACGTCTTCCCGACTGTCTTTCTCAAACCAAACGTCAAGTTCGCCTCTTCGCTGCCCATTTGCGCCGGTACGTGCGTTTCCCCTTCCGAAACGTGATTCGTCCTCGAGTGGTGCACCGCGTGGCTTCGTTGCCACGAGAAATACGGGACCAACAACAACGAGTGCAAGATATACCCAACTGTATCTTGAATCGTTCGGTTATCCGAAAACGCACCGTGTCCGCACTCGTGCGCGGCAACCCAACACCCAGTCGCCGCAGTCCCAGCCACGTACGCGTACGCGATCCACGCCGGCAAATAATACACGGTAAACGGCAACGTCGCCCACGCCGCCACGCCGACTGCGAACGTTATCGCCGTCGAAATCCCCGCGTACATCAACGACTTCCCCGTATCTTTCTCAAAACATTCTTTCGGTATCTTCGCTAACACTTGCGCCATGGAAGGAAACTCCTTTCCTTTCGCGTTCAACGCTCGGCCCTGTAAACCAGAGAACAACTGCGTCTGTTTAGAACCGTCGTACAAATCCGCGTGTTGGACGTATTCTTCTTCCAACGTTTTTGATGCCGCTACTGCTGATGACGACGACGATACCGTCGTCGTAAACACCCTCCTCGCGCCTCCTCGAACGAAAGCATTCTTCGGAAACTGCGTCGTTGTTTTTCTCACGCGACAACATCTCTGACGCGTCGTGACTGTGGACGCAATCGACGTCAGCGCGTTCATATCTTCTTTTGCTCGCTCTCAACGCGCGACACCGTTCCTCAAATCCTTAACAAAGAAGAAGAAGAAGACAAACAAAACGGAGAGAGAGAGAGAAAGACTTTTAAAAGGACGACGACGATGCGGCAAAAGAGTGCTCTCCTTGTGCGCTCGTTTCAAGTGAACTTTTGAGATAAGTTTTGAAAAGAAGAGAATTTAATTGAACGACACAAAAAAAACACATGCATTTTTTTTTCGACGAACGAAAAAAAAAATTTTGATGAAATCTCTCTCTTCTTTCTTTTTCTTGAATAACACAAAACTCTTCTCTCTCTTATAATAACACTCTCTCAAAGATAACACACTTTTATATAATAATTACGCGGACAAGAAGCCTTCGGTGAACTTGGTGCACAATTCCTTCAACTTCGCATCGGTGGCGTCGGAGATGACACCTTCGGTGCGGATAGCTTCCAAGATGGAGGCGTCGACTTGTTTCATCAAGCCGGCTTCGAACGCGCCGATGTCTTTGACCGGAACCTTATCTAAGTAACCCTTCGTGGCGGCGTAGATGAAGACGACTTGGTTTTGGACCGGGATCGGTTCGTATTGGCCTTGCTTTAAGGCTTCGGTCAAACGCGCGCCTCTGTTCAACAAATATTGCGTGGCGGCATCCAAATCGGAACCGAATTGCGCGAACGCGGCAACCTCTCTGTATTGCGCCAATTCCAACTTCAAAGAACCGGAAACTTGTTTCATGGCTTTCATTTGCGCGGCGGAGCCGACGCGGGAGACGGACAAACCGACGTTAATCGCCGGTCGGATACCTTTGAAGAACAATTCAGTTTCTAAGAAAATTTGGCCATCCGTGATGGAAATGACGTTCGTCGGAATGTACGCCGACACGTCGCCGCCTTGCGTTTCGACAACCGGCAACGCGGTCATGGAGCCTCCGCCGACGTCGTCGGACATTTTCGCCGATCTTTCTAACAAACGCGAGTGCAAGTAAAAGACATCCCCTGGGAACGCCTCACGTCCTGGCGGTCTTCTCAACAAAAGACTCATTTGTCTGTACGCGACAGATTGCTTGGACAAATCGTCGTAGATGATCAACGCGTGCATGCCGTTATCGCGGAAGTATTCCGCCATGGCGCACCCGGAGTACGGCGCCAAAAACTGCAACGGTGCCGGATCAGAAGCCGTCGCCGCGACAATAATCGAGTACTTCAACGCATCTTTATCGCTCAAAGTCTTCACCAACTGCGCAACCGTGGATCTCTTTTGGCCAACCGCGACGTACACGCAATACAACTTTTTCTTTTCGTCCGTGCCGTTGTTCACGCTCGCTTGGTTGATGATCGTATCAATCGCAATAGCCGTCTTTCCAGTTTGCCTATCGCCGATGATCAATTCTCTTTGTCCTCTACCAACTGGCACCAACGAATCCACCGCTTTTAACCCGGTTTGCATTGGTTCGTGCACAGACTTTCTCACGATGATCCCCGGCGCTTTCAACTCGACGCGTCTTTGCGTCACATCCGCGATCGCGCCTTTCCCGTCGATCGCGTTCCCGAGACCGTCCACGACTCTCCCTAACATCCCTTTCCCAACCGGAACGTCCACAATTGACCCAGTTCTCTTCACGATGTCGCCTTCGTTGATCGTCGTGTCCGATCCGAAGCACACCACGCCGACGTTGTCGTTTTCCAGGTTCAACGCCATCCCTCTCACCCCTGAGGCGAATTCGACCATTTCGCCGGATTGGATTTTGTTCAGCCCGTACACGCGCGCGATGCCGTCCCCGACGGATAACACTCGCCCGATTTCGTCGATGTTCAAATCCGTGTAATGGTTCGAGATTCTTTGTTCGAGCAACGAGGAGAGTTCGACCGCGCTCATCGCCATGGCAGCTTTTTGTTGTTGGGGAAACGACGAGTTCGAGCCGATTTTATTCGAATGTCTCAACGCGTTGTTTAAAGAAGAGGTGGAGGAGGAAGAAACGTTCGACGCCTGCACCACCGCGCGGGCCGCTTGGACGCTGATTCTCCGGAACATGTTTAGATGTTTGTGTGATCTGCTTTTCGTTCGATCGACAGTCGGAGAGTGCGGAAAGGAAACGCGAGAGAGAGCGCGAGAAGGAAAAATCCGATCAGATCGTTTAGGTTTAAACCCTAATCTTGTATGAAACCCTAAAACTGATGCCTTACAATTTTTTCTCTTCTATTCTGGGTGGTGGTGGTTCTTTTTATTCTATTCTATGTATTAAATAATATTCAACCGTCGCATCAACTTATCGGTCAATTGCGCGACGATGACTTCAGTTTTACTCCTCGCCAAGCGTTCTAACTTTGTTTTCAAATCGTGCGTGCGCATGATATCTCTCGGTGTGTCCGCGTGTTCGAGTATGTGACCCATGGCTTTTAAACCGGCGAGTTTACAACCGGCGGTCGCCGCGGGCGCTCGAACGGAAGGTTCGTCGAGGACGACGCCGAGAACGGATGTGACGACGTTTTTCTGTTCACTCACGGCTCGGGAGAGGCGGCTGGATTCACCGATTAAATTCGCGAGCGCGTGGAGTGTGCTTTCGCCGTTGATGTTGCTTTTGTTTTTCCTGGAAAACGCAAAGGCGAGGACCAAGACGTCCAAGGCGTCCGCGGTGAGTAAACGCGCTTCGATTTCCCAAGGTTCCGCGTTGAGCCAAACGACGCAGGCTTGTAAAGCGAGAATTTTGCGTTCGCAGTTGCCTTCTTGATCGATGACGGAGACGAGCGTGTCTAAGATGCCGTGTTTTACCAACTTTTCTCTCGCCGCTCGAGACGCGGAAACGCAGCTGCACAAGAGAGGCAAACAGACGTCTTTTTCCGCTTCCGTGCCGCTCGTGGCGATTTCGCACAGAACCCAACTCGCGTGGCACGTTGCCGCTTGTTGTTGGTAGGATTTTGAAGCGACGCACAGATTTCGAATCGCTCGCAACGCCGCTGCTCGCGTTCGACCGTTACAGGCGACAGATTCGTAGAGTAAATCGACGTTGATCACCCCGGCGCGTTTCGAGCCGCGTTCGGCGTCGAAACCGAGATAACCGATTTGGTTATCGTCGTCGTTGTCTTCCCTCCACGTGATTTCAATCAATTGCGCGAGTTTGGGAATGCATCCTGACTTTTGTAATCGATCTAAAGTGTCCGCATTTTCCGTCAAAGACTCGATCGTTTTCGCCAATTTTTCTCTGGTTTTCTTCGACACGACGCAGATTTGCGCCAAGAAGCCGTGGATGACGCCGATGTCGCAGAGCAAGTTTTTCGTTTGCGTATCGAAAGATTTGAACCCGGTTCTTTTGGCGTTTTGCTCCAATAAAGCGAGGTACTCGTCGTCGTCTGAATCGTCATCGTCGTTACCCCCGTCTTTATTGTCATCGTTCGTAGACTTGTCTTTGTTTTTTTTCTTCTTCTCGTCGTCTTCGTCCTTGTCCTTCTTTTCGCGGTCGGCTTCGGCCGCGCTACCTTTCCCTTCGAAAAGCATTTTCGATGTCATCGCCTGGTTGCTCAACAAGTTGGCGATGAAATCAGCAATTTTTTCGTTCGTTACGGTCGATGAGGACGTAAACGTCGCCGGGTCTTCGTTTGCTACTTTTGCCTCTTCGAGATGGCCAAAGTGCGTTTGACCCAACGCTTGCACCAAATGCGGAAAGACGTTCGCTTTGGCCAACGCCCGCACGTTCGCCCACGTCGCGTCAAGTTGCGCGGCTTCCTCCTTTATGATTTCCATATCCGACTGACGAATTTCGCGTTCGATGTTTCGTAACTCTTTATCGTCGAAACGCGATCGGTCTTGCAATTTTCTCTTCAAAGATACCATCGCCTGGCGCATTCGTACCGCTTGGATTCTTTCGCGAGGTTTTGGAGGGATAAAGGCGGCCCGAGCGCAATCGACGGCTATTCGCGTCAACGCCTTACCGGATTCTCCGAAATATCCGACGGACAAAGCTTTTGCGATCCCGGGCGCAACACTCGGCGCGATGGCGGAAAACGCGGGTACCTGACACTTAGCGACTGATTCCAATAAGTTTAAAGCCGCAATCTTCGCTCTCCGAGAAGACACTTCAAAGTCTTTCGCGGCAACTGCACTGGCAAATCTACACACATCTAAAGCGACGAGTGCACTAGCTAACGCGATTCGACTCGTTTGATCCGCCGCACGCATGGCGAAAACGAGCGCTTCGAGTGCGACACATCTCGATCGATCGTATTCCGGCGATTCGTTGGACAAAATATCCGCCACGGACGCCAGCACTCTGCGCGAGGGGATAGCTTTACACGTGCCGTACGATTCTACCGCATCAAGCGAGGACGTCGCGTGCGTCTTTGTTGATGGTTTTGTTGCGGTGGTACCATTTTCTTGGTGATATCCTTGCGTGGCCTCTTCCATGATCGGATGCCCGCTTCCATCGAACATGAGATGGTAGCGTTCCATGGAATCTTTCACCGATATCCCGGCTCTTTCGACTGCACCGTTGTCTTTCAAGTCCATTGCCGACGCGAGCGATTCCCACGCGTCGTTTATGTGCGCTTCATCAAATTGCGACGTGCCGTACGACCCATATAAATCATCAAACGAACTCGAACGCGAAAAGCCGCGATTGATGCGAAGTAAAGCGTTGCCGGAGAGCTTCGCGCCGTTCAAAGCAAACTCACCGTCGTCTTCAAAGCTGCTTCTGTTTTGTTGATCAGAGCTCTGGTCGTCTCTGAGATGCTCGCCACCGTTTTGAGAGACTGGCGTCCCTATGTAAGACTTTGGCGTGGACGGACCGGAACTTTCGTTATCCGAATCCGCCGAAGTGCGAAAAGCGGAGGACCTGTGATTTTTGTTGATATTGTGCGCCGTTCCCGCCAGTTTCCGTCCACTCCGAATATCGAGCCATTCTTTTAAGAGCGTCCCTCTATCGCTGGCAGTAACCGACGGTGGCAAACTTTTCACGTCTATGCGCATGTTGTTTCGCTTATATCCTGGTCGGCTTCCGTTCGCACCGCTCTCTCTGTCTGTCGCGGCGCTTGCGTTTTTATCGTCATCGAAATCGCTCTCTTCGTCCGAGGAAAGATTCGAATCCGATTCGCTGCTATCCTGTATGTTTCTCTTCTTCTCGTTATCTAACACCGCATCTGCCGCCATGAGCGCCGCCGTCGCGCGATCAATCGTCGTTAACTTTTTCAAATCCGGTTTTTCGTCGCCTTCTTTTCGGAGTTTCTTCTTTAATTCGCGTCTCTCGAGCTTTAATCTCCGCAAATCCGCGCTGTTCTTTTCGTCGTCGACATTCGCGTTGATCGTCGATATCGGTCGTTCCGAGGAAAAGTAGATGGAATCCCTGTACTCCACGTCGACTACCATTTTATCTACCGCGCCAGCGAGTCCATCTGCAATTCGCATGGCGTTAGTGTTACCTTCTTGTTCATTATCGGCTTCTATTAAAGCGTTGTGCGCGTCTCTGATTTCTTTCGGAAGCCAAGTCGAAGCTAACTCGTTTCGAGCGTCTTCAATCCACGGGTGCTTTAACAACTCCCTCGCAGTCGGTCGCGTCGACGCGTCTCTTCGGAAACACTGTCTCAAAAAATCTTCGCACTGTTTGGAAATACCCGAAGCTGGAAGCGGCGGTATGTCGTCTCTGACCATTCTAAACAACGCCGCCATTGGCGCTAAATCAAAATAAGGCGGCTTTGTAGTCAATAACTCAATCAACGTACAACCAACGGACCAAATATCCGCTGCGGTAGTAACGCCGCCAGTCATTTCGATAACCTCCGGTGCCATCCAATACGGCGAACCGACGACATTATCGCTGAACTGTTGAGGTGAGGAAGGCGACCCGCCGTTGTTACTGCCGGGAGATCTCAAAAGGCCTTTCGCTGGCGGCGTTTCCAACGTAACGTCGTTGCTCGCATTTAAACGCATCTCGCCGTTATTGTTCTTATTCTCCTTGGCACCTCCTCCTTTCGGTGAATTTCCGGGCGACCCGAGCGACTGCCGTCTCCCACCTTTTTCCTTCTTTTTCGGCGGCGCCGGTTTCCCGCCGTCGAACAAACCGCTCGCATCACTACCGCTATTCTCCTTCGACAAACGATTCTTCAGCGCCATTTGCGACCTCCTACTTTTAACGAGCTTTGCCGTTTCTTCTTCCTCTCTTTTCGTTCTCAGTAGTTCTACATTCGGAGACCGCGCTATCTCGACGTTGCTATGACTAGTGTTGTTGCTCTTGTTATTATCATCCCCGTTACTATTCTGGTAAACGTCGCCAACTTTACCCGTGGCCGTCGCCGTGTTCACTTTCGTCGCCACGCCGAAGTCCGCTAATTTAACCACTCCATCCCTGGTGCATAAAATGTTCGCCCCTTTCACGTCTCTGTGAATCACGCCTTGCTCGTGTAAATATCTTAAACCTTTCAAAACGTGAAACACGTACACGGCGGCTAAACTCTCCGGAAACGGTCCAACCCCTCCAATCCCGCCGGAAATGCTGTTCGACGACGAGAAACTCTTCAACGCGGACGCTAACGACCCGTTCTCGCAATACTCCAGAACGATGTACAAGTGATGGTCGTCCCGAATGGCTTCGATGTACCGCACGACGTTTTCGTGTCTTAAAGAACTCAACAAGTCCACCTCCCCTGTGACGAGCGTTAAATCTTTTTCCAAAACGCCCGCCAAAGAAATCTCTTTTATCGCGACGACTTTCTTCGAAGACGCGTCGATGCCTTTGTACACTTGGCCGTACGCGCCTCGACCGATGGTTCGAACCAGTTGGTACTTGTTGTTCAGCTCACCGACGATGACTTTAACCCCATGATGAGCGCTTTCGTCGTTGGTTTGGTCGTTGGTGGAGGAGATTCGATTCGTGGAATTTTGCGCACTCGTCGGAGTGGTACGATGTTGAGCGGCGTTTACGTTCACACTCACGTTCGTCGTCGTCGTCTGAACAAAAGTCGTAAACGTCGGTGGGACTTTCGACGACGACATCGAGTCTCGGCCGAACGTGGTCTCGTTCTTAAGTTCTCGTTCGTGCGTTACTTTTGAACGCTTTCCGAGTGAGGAAAAAGTGTTGGATTTTGCTGCCCTTTCGTCAAAATTCGTCAATCGAAAGGTCTGGATGTTCTTTTACACTCGCCTAGGTACGCCCGCGCGCGTTTTATTATACGGTATAAATATGATGATACAAAAACGATACCTAGTAGTAGTAGTAGCAGGTAAGAAGAGAGAGTGCGAAGTTATGTACAGGAAACCCTCACTTAAATGTAGCATCACGCGGCGGCGTACCCGTCTCCGAGTCTTCCGCCGCCTTCGCGTTGCATCGTCGCCAGACGGTCTTTGGCTAATTTTTTCGCCTCTTCTCGCGCGTTTGCGATGTTTCGTCGCAGGAGCATAAATCGGAAGACGAGGGTTGCTACGAACGCGATGATGATTGTTGCGAATGGGTTATCGATTATCGCGCCTTTTCGTTGAAGAAGTGGGAGAATCAGCGCGGTGTATTTCTCTTTCGCGCGTTCCGTGGAGAGCAGGATGGAGACGGCGAATAAGAGAAAGAGGAGGAAGAGGAGGGATGCGAAGACGGCCCAAGAGAACTCCGCTTCGTTGGATTTCAATTTATCCTCTTCGTCTCTCGCTTTTAACGCGTCTAAATCGTACCCATCGCGTTTCCAGGTCATTTGTAAATCGCCAATTAATCCGTGTTTAAAAGCCGCTTCGCAATAGGCGAAGTAAAATTCGTACATGCGCACGAAGCGTTTGCTGTACCCGAGGTCGAAGACCTTTTGTTTTCGAGCGAGCATGCGTTCGCGCCACAAACGCAAAGTAACCGCATAGTGTAAACCAATGTCGTCGTAGGAATCTAAGGATAATCCGTTTGGAGCTGCATTTTTCATGGCGGAGATGGACGGTAAATGACCGCCGGGGAAGATGTACGCGCGGATGAAATCCGAAGTGGTTTCGCAATACTGTTTGTATCGTTCATCCGGGATGGTGATGACTTGAATCGCGCACGTGCCGTTTGGTTTTAAGCAATTTCGAACGGTTTCAAAAAAAGTTGGCAAGTGTTCGTGCCCGACCGCTTCGAGCATTTCGATCGAGATGACTTTATCGTACACGTTCGTCTCGTCGCGATAGTCTTGAATTTTGATTTCAATCAAGTGCGAGAGTTTCAATTTAGCCACTCGCGCGCGCGCTTCTGCGGCTTGCTCTTTGGACAACGTCAACCCAGTGACTTTACACCCAATTTTTGTCGCCAAGCGAATGGCGAGTTGGCCCCACCCGCAGCCAATTTCGAGAACCTCATCGGTTTTCTTAAAGTCGAGGCGAGCAATCATGGCGTCGATTTTATCGTATTGAGATTGCTCGAGGTGAATTTCTTTCTCCTCGAACGTCATTTCTCGGTTGCCATTCATGAGAAGCTTATCAATGTACATGTTATCGTCGCCGTTCAACTCCGCGGGCGTTCCGTCCGCGTTCTTCACGTGCACCGCGGACGAATACAACAACGTGTTGTCTAAGAACAAGGAATAAAACGCGTTCCCGGCGTCGTAGTGGTACTCGATGTTCTTCTTCGACCCTTCCTTGGTGTTCGATAACGCTTTGTGCGCGGCCATTTCCGCGGCGCCACCAAGGATGGACAAGATTGCCGCCACCAGCTCTTTCGGGTTGAACCAATTCTTTTTTGGATTGGACAAACCTTTCTTCCTGTTTGATTTTTCCTGCTTCGACGGGTGGCCGGAACAAATCAAATCCAAAAACGCCATCACGTCGCCGGAGAAATCGTTGTTCATGTACGCCTCACCAAGTCCGATGTCCTGTCTCGTGATGCACTGCTTGAACATATCTTCGCTAAATATGGTCAAACGAACTTCGTCTGGGACTGGTTTACTCTTGTCCCTCTTCCCGGAGATGGAAAAATCAACGCCGGTGGGTAACGTAAACGTCAATTTCGCATTCGGCGGCATCCATTTCCCGGCAATCGTTTGGAACATGCTCATAAACGCTGAACCGAGCAAAGATTGTTTCGGCTCGACGTCAAATCTAGGCATCCATGGAACCACGTCGTCTTTTCCTAAAAGTTTCTTGCACATCTCCACCGCCGAGTGTATGCCGTCTTCGTGGAACCCGTATCTCAACCACGCGCCGGTAAACCACGTGTTGTTTTCACCTTGTAAGCGACTCTTCAAATCCTCTTGCGCCTTGATCGCGTTCTCGTTAAACACCGGGTGGCCTAAGTATTTCTTAAACTCCACCCTTTCCTCGTCGATTTTCTCGGTCGGATTGAGCGTCACAAACACGTCCTTCGCGCCTTTAGGTAAATTTTGCAACAAGTTCACCCAATACGTTACGCACACGGAATCGTTCTCGCCCTTCTTTCCGATAGATTTGCAGTTCCAACTCGCCCACGCGCTTCGATTTTTTGGCATAAACTGCGGGTCGTCGTGTAACACGACCTCGTTCCTCGTCGTGCGAAAATTCGATAAAATCTCCAACTCTTTCTCCGTGGCGTTTTTGCCAATCATCGCCAACGCTTGGTGCGCGTGACAGGCAAAAATCACGTGGTCAAACTTCTCCTTCGTTTGCTCCCCGGTCGCCGCTTTCTTAGTTTCTGTCGTTTTCACTTTAATTCTCGATTTCGAAGCGTCGTCGAAATATCTGTGCACCGTGTGCACGTACCTCCCCGTCTTCACGCACCCGTCCGGCAACGCCTTCAAAACCGCCTCCACGTACGCCTTCGACCGGCCTTTCACCACCCTCCACACCGGTCGTTCAAAGATCTCCAACAAGTGGTGATTCGCCCAAAATGTAATCAGCGGTTTCAGAGGAAACCCGAGCGCGTCTTTATCGTTACAGCTCCAAATAGCCGCGCACATCGGCAACACGTAGTGGTCGCGGAAGTAATCCGAATACCCGTTTTCCCGCAAATATTCCCCCAACGTTTTCTTCTCCCAATATTCCTTCTTTGAGCCGCTCAACACGTCGTGTTTCACTTTCTTGAACTTAAGAATCTCCCGTATCATGTTCCAAAACTTTGGATTGATCAGGTTCCGTTTTTGCGCGAAGATCCCACTTAATCCTAAACTCCCCCACTCCGTCCTTTCGCTTTGTAACGAGAAACTCATGTCGCTTTGCTCGTGTTTCACGCGCAACTCCTCGAACAAACCGACCAAGTGTGGATACGTGGTCAAATTGAACACTTGAAATCCTAAATCAACGTCCAATTCTCCGGCGTGTTTTGACTTCTCCCGCGTCAACGCGTGCCCGCCGGCGGTGGGTTCGGACTCGTACACCGTGACCGCGAATGCGTTCGATTGGTGGAGCAGATAGGCGGCGGATAAACCGCTGATGCCGGCGCCAATCACGCAGACGGTTTGCTTCTTCTTTGAGCTTTCATTCTCGTTGTTAAAATCGTCGTTGTTGTTGCCGAGTGGTGATGATGCCATGACGATTTTGACGTTTTTGTCGTTTGTTCGTGGAACGACGAGTGCAACAAGTAAATGTTCTTTTTCTGAGGTGTTGTTGTGGCGTTCGTACAATGCAGAGAATATGCGGTGCGGAGTAGTCCACGACGTAGAATAGTATAATTAAAAAATCAAACGACCGAGCGCAATGCGGACCGGCCTGCGGCACCACTGGCGGCTTGTGCGCCCATTTGCGCCCCTACCGTGCTGGCGTTGTGCCCACCAGCTCGGAAGCTCGTCCAGACGAGCCGCATGGAGACGACCGAGAGAACGGCGTCTAAAGCGAACAAACAAAACGCGACGGCGTAAAACGCGCCTAAAACTTTATCTTTGTTCAGAGCGGATTTGATGACCATCATTCCAGCTAAGGACCACTGGTCGCCGGCGCCACCGGGTGGGGAGATGCACGCGTAGACCATGAAGGCCAAGTGGCCGAGGTACATGAGGAAGAACCAGCCGAATTTCAAACCCGAGTCGTTTTTCGCCGCCATGTACAGGCGACGGTACCAGATGAAGTACGCGCCGGGGACGCCGGCGAGAAAGTAGATGATGGCGACTAACCAAGAGACGACTCTGCCGTCGACGAAGAACGCGCCGGTGACGGCGCAGAGGTTCATGAATAACGCCAAAACTAAGCAGAGGTAAGAGTAGTAACACATCCGCACGGCTCTTTGGTGTTGGGAAGGAATTTCCGCGTCGATGTTGTGGTACGCGATCGCCCAGAATTTAAACGGCCAGTTGTTGACTTGTTGCCCTCCACTGCCACCGTTAGCGCGCATGGCGGCTTCTCTCGCGGCGAGCTCGCGTTCGCGTCGCGCGATATCCCCCTCGCGCTTTTCGAGTTCTTTCCTTTGCTGGGCTAAAGACTTATCTCCTCCTCCTCCAACGCCGCCACCGCTGCTACTACCAAACGCGCCAAACCCAAACCCACCTCCAAACAATCCACCCCCACCTCTTTTCTCTTGTTGTTGTTGTTGTTGTTGTTGTTGTTGCGGATTCGTCGTGGCGGCGTTATCGTAGGCGCCGCCGTACGCGCCAAACGTGTCCATCCCAGAATCTCTCGCGACCGCCCCTGTCGGCGCTTCGTACACGTCCGTTGCCGCTTTCTTACTGTTCTTATAACTGCTTTTTACTGCCGGTGGTGACGGCGCCGTGCTGCTCGATCCTCCTCCTCCTCCTCCTCCTGATGGTGGTGGTGCAAACGGATTGGAAAACTCCGTGGAATCTTCGTCGTCGTCGTCGATGTGTACCGTCGTCGTCGTCGTCGTTTCTTGCAAAGACCCGCCCCCGGCGTTCGACCCGCCCCACGCGCCGCCGCCTCCATCGCCGGTCTGTTGGAACGGATTTCCGTTATTGCTCATATTTCTTCACGACAGAAGAATATATAAAGAGAGAGAGAGAAGAGAGAGAGAATTTGAGATCCAAACGTCTCCTCTTCAACGGTCTTTCTTCAACAAATCGCTTCACGAATTTTTCAAAATCGCGCCCTCCACGAATCTCCTCTTCCCTTTGTCCTCCTCCTCAAAGAGACGCTCGTTTCGGTGAAGAATCGTGTGTGGTTTTGTCGTGCGAACGCTTTCTTTTTCGCGCGCGCGCGTGTTTTCTGTGTGTTTTTGCGCGTTATTATGAAGATCAAAGCGTCCTCTCCTTTCTTTCCTCTCTCCTTTTAAACTCGGTGAAAAGAAGAATATATAAAAAGTGTGCCGCAGAACGTGCTCGTCAAACAAGTTGCTCTTTCTCTGCTCTTTTTTGGTCGTTGTGTTTTGATTTTTTCATTTTTTTGGTCGTTGTTTTGTTTTTTTTTTCTCTCCTTTTTTCCTCTCTCTCTCTCTCTCTCTCTGTGTTGCATTGCTTCATTGTAAATAAAGAAGAAGGACGAGAAGACAAACGAAGCGAAGAAGAAGAAGAAGAAGAAATCAGAGAAGAAGAAGAAGCACTTTTCGTTCTTTTATTCTTTTATAGAGTCTTTTGTTCTTTCTCTCTCTCTCGCGTTTTTTGCGCGCGCGCGCTCGTTCTCTCTCTCTCTCTCTCTCTGAGACATTTTGAATTCCATCGTCGTCGAAACGAATTCATTCAGAAACGATGGAGGACGGGTACTCGCAAACGCTCAGAGACCTCCTCGCGCAAACGCCTTTAACCACGGACGCGTGGGTCCAGTGCGACTCGTGCCAAGTCTGGCGACGAGTGCCGAACTTTGTCGCTTTGAAGTTAGGCGAACACGAGCAATGGTTTTGCCACAAAAACTTCCACCAAGAGTTCAGCACGTGCGATGATCCTCAGGAATTACTCGACGATGAAATCGACGTCCTGATGAAAGCGCAAGAGAAAGAACAAAAGAGGAAACAAGCGGAGGAAATCGGGAGGAAGATTTTAGAGGAGGACGAAGAGGACGAACGAGAGAAGTTGGGAGTTAAAAGTGAGAAAGGAGGAGACGATGATGAGAAGAAGACAAAGAAGGAAAAAGGTGGAGCGAGTGGGTGGAGGAAGAAAAAAAATTCAAACGACTCTGACGATTCGAACGATTCGGACGACGATACCATGATGTGCAAACCAATCGAAAACGCGCACGTCTGGTCGAGAGTCTCGCGGAACATCTTCAAACACAGAGAGCCGAGGAAGTTAACCGAGGACGACATCATGGTGTGTAACTGCGCCATCGACCCGGAGACCGGAAGCGGATGCGAGGAAGAGTGCGTGAACAGATTGGTGTTAACCGAGTGCGATCCTAAATTTTGTCCGTGTTCGACCGCGTGTAAGAACCAGAGGTTTTCCAGGAAGAAGTTTAAAGAGTTAGAGGTCAAACGGTCGAGTAAGAAAGGACACGGATTGTTCTCGGAGGAGAATATTAAACCGGGCGAGTTCGTGTTGGAGTACGTCGGCGAGGTGTTGCACGAGGAAGCGTACGAGGAGAGGAAAAGGCAATACGCGAGGGAAAAGAGGCGGCACTTTTATTTCATGACTTTGTCGAGTTCGGAAACTATCGATGCCACGGAAAGGGGCGGCGTTGGGAGGTTTTTGAACCACTCGTGCGATCCAAACTGCGAGACGCAAAAATGGATGGTAAAAGGCGAGTTGTGCATCGGCGTTTTCGCGCTGAGAGAGATTCAACCGGGGGAAGAGATTACCATCGATTACAAGTTTGAAAGGTACGGGGAAAAACCTATGAGATGTTTTTGCGAAACCGCCGCGTGTTGCGGATGGATTGGCGGTGCGAAAGCCGCGAGAGAGGCGGAGAAGTACGCCAACGATTCCGAAGACGACGACGAGGAAAAGATTCACTTGGAGGACGAAACGCCGGTGATGTTGGAGTGCGACGAAGACCAAATCGTGAAAGAAGAAAAGGAAGCCCGAGTACAACACGAACAAGAGAAGGGTGGATCCTTCAGACGCTCTGAATCGAAAAAGTTGAAAGACGAGGAGAAGAAATGGCGACCGCCGGAGGAACAAAAAGCGTACGATCGCGCGAAAAAGGCGCGCGAAAAGAAATACGAAAACGAGGAGAAACAACGATTGAAAGCGGAGAAGAGATCAGTGCCGAGCTTTGGTGGTGGCGGCGGCGGCGGACGATCGCGCATGCGCGCGCCAGCTGGTTCGTACGCTGCCAAATGGGGCGGCATTTCCAGCGCATCTCAAAGACGTTCGGAAATTGACGTCGCCATGGACGATTTGCGCAACTCCAAGGGCGCTTTGCGCAACGAAAAAGCGTGTCTCAAATCGATTCAAATGTTCAACTTGGCGTACCCAGTGGACGAAAAAGGCGAGTCGCAAGTTTCCGAGAGAGATTTGGGATTACTTTTAGAAGCGATATCGATGACAGGAAGCACGCAACTACAAAGAGTGCTCGCCGAGAGAGGCGGGACGGGCGCGTTGCAGACGTGCATCAGTCGATTAGGCGGCGCGTTGTGCTCTCCGCAAAGAGCTCCATTGTTGAGAAAGGTTTTGAGAGTTTTAGGAAACTGGTTGACCGTGTGTAAAGAAGCAACGTTAGCGGCTATGCGCGACACGAAGACGGCGAGAGGGAGTTTTTTCGATTTACTCGGTGAGTTACGATACGCGAAGGACTCTGAGTTGCAAAAAGTCGCCACGGAGTTTGCGAACCAGAAAGTTCCGCAAGGGACCATTATCGATAAAGGTGAGCCGGAGAGTATTAGACGTTTGAATAGTGCAAATGCGAATAATAGTATAAACATGAACGGGGGTGGAATGACACCGGGTGGAGGTTTCATGCGCGGTGGAATGGGGACTCCGATGGGCGCCGGTATGGCGCCAAACGGCGTCGTCGGGTTTCGAACGGGAACACCACCACCCATGCGAACTCCAGGAAGTGCCGGTGGTTTTGGTAGTAGTGCGCCGCCGGGGAGTGCGACAACCATGGGTGGTCGAGGAGGTGGATTCAATTCTGCTGGCCCGCCGCCTCCAGGAAGCGGCATGGGATTCAATCGAACCGGCTTAGCGCCCCCGCCGAGATTCGCCGGCGCGGGAGGACGAGGTCCACCAGGTATCGCGGCGAATAACACGCCGGGGAGTGCGCACCAAAGAGATGCGATTGGCAGAGCTTTACCGAGTGGATGGAAATCGCAAACAACGCCGGCGATGCCAGCTGCAGCGAATGGTGGGTACCAAAACTATTACAATCAACAGCAGCAACAACACCAACCGCCGTCCAACCGCCAATATCCGCCGTACTCGAACCACACCGGTGGCAGAGGAGGTGGTGGTGGAAACTACAACAACTACAACAGTAACGGAAACTATAATAATTACAACAACAACGGCTACAACAATAACGGGTACAACAACTACAACACCAGTGTCGGCGGTTACGCCGGAGGGAGCGCAAAACGCCAGCGAATGGATGCTAATTTTAGCGCGCACCCGCCCGTCAATCCTCCGCTCCCTTCCGGCGCACCTCCCCCGCGTTCCACCGACGCCCCTTCCGCTCCCAAACGAAACGATGAATTCGATGACCCGCACTCCCTCTCCTTCGCCTCCATCGTCAGCGATATCGTCCAAGAGTTTGCCATGGAATACCGAGCGCAAAACCATCCGAAGCACGCCTCGTCGGCGGATTACGACCGCTTGCAAAACAAGTGGCAGACGAAAATCTTAACCAACGAGCAAAAGAATTTCGAGGAAACCGGACGGAAACCGATCGACTTGACCAGACTGAGAGATTCCATCAACACTTACGTCAAAATGGCCAACGAGTGGGAGTTTAAGAATCAGTCGAAATAGATAAATATTTCTGAACAACAACACAATGAAAAAATCGTCATAACATCACCTCACGGGAAACTCTTTATATATAATGAACTACCACGTCTCGTCATCACTCGCGCGACGATGCGCTTCCGTCTCCTCCTCCGCGAGTGGTAATCCTTCGTGTTCGTCGTCTTCTCGAACAAGAAGAACGCGAGCTTTTTTATCCTCCTCGAATGGAAGACGACGACGAAGCGATGATGCGGTCACGCTTTTACGAAGTTCTGGAGTTGGCCAAGACCGATTCGACATAGCGCTCACCGGGCAAGAAGAAGACGGGGAGACGGATAAAAAGGCAAAGAAACGAACAATTTCGCTCGATTTAGGCGGAACTCAAATGCAAACGACCGCTATCGAGTATACCGGCGAGTTAGTCGCGGTCGAAATCGACCGGCCTCTCGGTTTGATTTTGGAGGAAACGAGAGTGGAACGAAGTGTCGAGACGCGGATAGAAGTTGTGGAGATTGTTCCGGATTCAAACGCTTCAAAAGATGGCAGAGTAAAGGTTGGGGATATTTTACGCTTAACCACGGCAGTGTTCAACGTTTCCGCACCGATCGATGTGACGACGTGGATGAATCCGCCGGCGAAGGCGAACGTGAGAGCGTACGTGAAAGACTCGACGTTCGATAAGACGATGTTGGCTATTCAGAGTCACTCGGTGCCGGTGGATTACGACGGCGACGCGAGGGAAATGAAAAGCGTCGGGATGGTGTTTGAGAGAAAATAATGATATACTAGTACTGCTACTGCTACTGCTACTACAACGTACTCTAACTCAAACCGCCTCCCTCCCTCGGCCACGCCACGGCGATAACTACCCCGACTAAACTCACCGCACATCCAACGTAATCGCCCACATCCAACTTAAACCCATCCACTATTCGCGCCCAAGCGTAACTAAAAACGATAAACACCCCTCCGTACACCGCGTACGTTCGGCCGAAATCCTCCAACGGTTGTAAAGTAGGGACTACGCCATATGCCATTAAAATAACGAACCCGAGTAAAAGGTACCAAATCGATTTCTTCTCGCGAACAAATTGCCAGACGAGCCACCCGCCTAAGATTTCGAGCACCGCCGCGACTGCGAACAAGAAGACGCTTTGGAACGCGAGAATAGTAGTCCACTCTTTTTTATCGTTTCCTTCCTCTGAAGCTGCTACGGTGCCGTTCGTTGCTTCCATTTCCTTTACGTGAGATGTTGTTCAAACGTGTGCACATTTGAAGTGTTTTCCAATGCAGAAGGGGGGGGAGACGTTCGCAACATTTTATTTAGGGTATTAAACCCTAATTCAATATCGAGTTTCGACGTCGACGACGCTTTCACGTCGTGCCTCATTTCTTTCTCGCGAAGAAGAGTTACGACACAAAACTTTCGCGCATCGCTTTTGAGAAGAAAGAAAAGAGAAGAGAAGCGCTCGCAACACCTTTACCTCTCTCTCGTCGTGGATCTCTCTCTCACTCGAGTGGTCGCAGAGTGTGTGTCTGTCTGTCTGTCGTTTCGGAGAAAGAGAAAGAGAGAAAGAGAGAAATTTTTGACCCCCAAACAACAACAAAAGCGAGATAATACACAAAAAGAACGAATATATAAAGAATAATGATGACGATAAACGCGCTCCGATGCCCGCGAAACGCAGGCGCGGTTGCAAACAACAAACGAGTACACGCGAGCAGCGACAGATGCAGCAGCAGTAATAGCACGAGGGATACGAACACGAATAGCAGAAGAAGAAAAGGAGTGGTTCTCTCCTCTTTCGGTAAGGCTTGAAAATCTCTCTTTATCTCTTTGTTTTTCTTCTTTCTCGTCCTCTCGCGTCGTTCTCGGGAAAGAAAAAAACGTTTGAATTCTCTCCTCTCGTGTGTTCTTCTTCTTCTTCTTCTCCGAGAAGAAGATTTGGTGCTTTTTCGCGCGCGCGCGCAAACGACGAGTACGAGTACTGCTCTGCGGTATCTTCATCGTCCGCGATCTCGGATCGATCTCCGAGGAGTTTTGCGCGCGCGCAAAGAGAGAGATCTTCTCTCACAAGAGAGAGAGAGAGAGAGAGAGAATAAAA
>Ga0181555_1001492_pt1 | contig 20696 bp, 14 predicted proteins | sample 011ome_15_FD_145601 | JGI IMG/M metagenome (GOLD analysis project Ga0181555, IMG submission 145601) | Coastal salt marsh microbial communities from the Groves Creek Marsh, Skidaway Island, Georgia - 011504AT metaG (spades assembly) | ecosystem: Environmental > Aquatic > Marine > Intertidal zone...
AACTAATGGAGCAGGAGCAAAGGAGGAGCTTCCCTCTTGGCTTTATTGGGTCAATTAACCTCGAATTCTTTTACCACTGAAAAAGGATTCAGATTGGAATCCAATCCTTGAACTCTGACTTCAAACCTACCGCTGACATCCGAACTAAATAATTGTATGTTTTGAATTTTTTCAGGAATCAGCCTAGGATTCCAATAGAGTTGCGTTCTATAATCTGGTAGATTGCTATCTGACTTGTGAAGTTGATTGAAATAAGATTTTGGTGATTCCGTCAGATGTGTTTGTGGAACAGTTACAGCTTTTTGAAAGTAGGGAGCTTCCGGATTGTTGCCCGTCATGATCAAGGCGCCTGCATAGGTTGTACCTCCAAGAACAAAGGGTTCGGTGTAGATCTGAATTTTATCAATCATGGTTGCAGCAATATCAAACAGCTGTTGCGTGTTTGCAAAAACAATTCCGTCAACTACTAATAGAGCGTTTTCAAAACGCGGCATCATTCGAATTTGCTTGACTCTAATCACTTCTTTTCCTTGAATGGTCGTTACGGAAACTTCAGGAATGATTTCTCTAATGGTTTCTTTAAGAGTCGCAAATCTCGTGTATTCATTGAGGTTAAATTCAACTGAACTGAGGCTGTTTAAAAAGCTAGTATCGGGGCTTAATACTATAGAGTCTGGTTTAAATTCAAAATAACTATTCTCTATTTGATTGTAGAGACTTCTTTTAATAATGGCTGTTTTAAAGTGTTGATCTATCGACTTAAAAGACGAAGGATATACTTGTTTTTTTGGTTTGGGTAGTGAGTTGAATTTGATCAGGTCTTCTATAGAATAATTGCCTTGATCCTGAATCAAAACAGAAAAATCACTGTTGGCTTTTGGTGATTGAATACTGATGGTATTTGAGTTTTCTTCAGTGAGTCTTAAAACCAATCGATCGGTGCCACGTTGGCTGATCACAGCTGAATTAGTGTCAAAATAATCACTGTTGACTTGAGCCCTGATGGTGCCTCCTCTGTGTTCAGGTAGCCATACAGAATCCTTAATTGACGTATGCTGTTGACTTGTAGAATTCCATATTTGATTGCGAATGGGGTGAGGAATACGATCTATTTTACGCACTGAAATACTGTAAGGAAACGAAGAAAGATTCGCTTCGTTAATCGTCTTAATCAGCAGGTCAATCGAATCTCTTTTTTTGTATTGCTTCGCTACTTCGATTGCTATGGAATTAAATTCATTTTGCTTGATCGGTTGGGTATTTGAAGTTGATTCCTCAGTGTTTAAAGCGGTTACTTTTGCATTCGTGTAAGGATTGATGATAAAAACTTCTTGGGTAAAGATTGATTCAGGAGCATTGAGCATCCAAGCAGTATACGCCTGAATCTGATAACTTCCTGTTTTCAGTGTTGGTGGGATAAATAAATCTCCTTGTCCAAAACCATTGTTTAACGACACTCTTTTTTCCAGAGCGTTTGTGCCATTTGAAGATACGAGTCGCACATAGGCAACTTTGCTGAGATCACTTGCTTTGTGAGTCGATGTATTCAGAGTATAGATATTAAAATAGAGATATTCAGAAGGGAAAAAGCTGGTATTATTGGTGTGTAGCCAAAGACGTTCTTGAGGAGTGTCATTGAGGCTTTTTCGAAGCTCATCTGTCAGAACAACCTGTTGTGCGAAGCTGGAATAGCATAAAAATGCCAATAGGATGCTATGTAATACGCTAATCTTCATCAATCCAAAATTCAGGTTTTATATTCGAACCTATTCTCGTGCAATCACCACAGTAAGGTAGTACCATCACAAAAGGCCCTGGTTCTCCTGGGAGTGTCGACGAAAAATAGATTAATGCATCAGATTTGATAGCTTCTAAAAGAGGTCGCTCTCCCTGTCTTCCACTAATCGATGGAATGGAGGTAGGACAGGCATAAAAATAAGGAGGTCGATTTCCTTCGGGATAAAAATCTCCATAATCGACAAAAATTCTTTTGGTATCGACTCCAGAGACTTCAAAATAACCCAAAACGATTTCATCAGTATTGGATTCCGAATAGATGTTGCTATTGATCAGTCCTGGTTGTGATTGTGTAAACACGGTTGAAGAGGCATCAGAGATTTCTTTTAACGCTTGGTAGTAGGCATAGGTTTCATTGTCGAGTGCATATTGTTTCACCTCGATGCTATAGCGATGCATTCCTTTGGGGTCTAATTTTCTAAGGAATTGAATTGGGTATTCAATCAATTGATCAGACTGATAATTATGCGTATCGACTAAGTTGATGTTTGTGGATTTGTAAGTTCCATAACACACGCGTTCTTCAGTTTCTCTTAAAATAGCTCTTACATCAACAGTGTGAAACCCTTCTGCAAAAATGATCGCATCAAAAGCACTCCAATAAGGGGCGATGATTTTGTATGTTTCTTCAAAGTCAATACGGTAATAATTACCTGTGGAATTGGAATTACTTGCACTTAATTTAAAAGACAATCCTTCTTCCTGATCCTCGTTCAAGTCCTCCTTGGCATTAAATTCATCAATGTGGACGGATCCAGCCAATTGTTTGGTTTCAGATCGATAGGTCTTGCCATCTCTGGTTGTTATGTGCAAAGTGTAAGAGGTACCTTCAGTTGCTTTAAAAGCATGAATTGAAGTATAGGTCCCTAATTCTAATTCTTCAAATTCGAATTCACTACCATCATCAGTAATGACTTTTACTTGAGCAGCAGCTTCAACGGGTGCTTCTCGTAAATTAAAAGCGTAAGTTCTCGATAAGCTTATTTCTTGATGTTTGTACTCATCAGTTAAAATGGCGTGAACCACTAAAGAACTTAATTCATTTTCGATGTCAATATTGACTTCCTCTACACATGAGAAGAGTGTCAATAGCATTCCTAAGCTAGAAAATGCCTTCATCCATCGATATGTTTGCGCTTTTTTCATCTTAGAATTTTAAATTATAGGAAATGGATGGAATTGATCGTGCAAAGATAGAGACTTGATAGGCTCTAATTCTGTTGTCTTCATTGACAAAAAACATGGAATAGGGGTTGTTTCTGCCCAAAAGATTATAGATGGAGACACTCCAAAAACTATGAGCTACCTTATTGAGTTTATGAGTTCCTTCTACGTTAAATCCGAGATCTAAACGAATGTAATTAGGAATTCTGTATTTATTTCTGCTACTGTAAGTCACATAGGTCACTCCGTCTAAATCGTATTTCCCAGTAGGGAATGTGATAGGTCTTCCACTTTGATAGGTAAAGTTTGATGAAAAACTAAACCTTCTAGTGAGTTTGTAATTGGCAACGATACTTAAATCGTGTGGCTTGTCAAAGTTTGAAGGGAAGTATTGACCCTGATTGATGCGCTCATAGGGGAATTTACTGTCCAATTGAATCATTGATCTCGAATAGGTATAGGCAATCCATCCATTGAGATCTCCTTGATTTTTGCGAATCATCATTTCAGCTCCATAGGCTTTTCCATTTCCTTGAAGAATTTGAGTTTCAATTGATGGGACTAATTGAGTGTTTGCTCCTGTTTTTAGATCCGTTAAGTGTTGGTATTTTTTGTAGTAGAGATCAAATGTCAGATCGAAGTTGTTGTCCTGTTGTCTAAAGGAATACCCTAGTGATGCTTGCTGAGCCTCTTGTGGTTTCACATATCTGTTGGAAAGTCTCCAGGAATCAAATGGGGATGCAGCAGTATTATTGCTCAATGTATGTAAAAATTGATAGGCATTGTTGACACCTATTTTAATGGAAGATCGTTCCGTTAATAGATAACGAGTACTCAATCGAACTTCACTTCCTACAAAGCTCGATTCTATCTGTCCTTTTTCTACAAAAGAGGTATTGATAATACTCGATTTTGATTTTGGAAAATTCGCATCGTACTCATTGATTTGATAGGGGCCAAATGAGAGGTAATAGGGGATTCGAACGACAGCATTGAGTTGTAATTTCTGATTGAGATCCCAAACATCAGAAAGAAAAAGTGCACCTTCTAAGGCCTGTTCAGAATTGAGATTAATTTGTCCGATGAGATCCAGCTCCGTTCTAGGATTTAAAGTTCCTGGTTGAATTTTGTAAAGGGTGTTCGTATTTCCCACTTCGATACGATGTTTTTCCCGAAAGTATTTAGAAAGCGATGCCATGAGATTGACCTGACTCAACCCGTAGTTTTGAATAAATCCATTTTGTGCATTCCCAGTATAATCGATTTGATGTCTGTAATCCGAAAAAGAACCATTAAGTCTAAAAATGTTCTTTTTGAGATTCTTTCGAATACCTGCACTAAGCATTAAATTGGTATAAGAAAATAAAGAATCCACAGTGGCGTTAAATTGATCTTTGGAATAATAGGTGGTGATGTTGAGCTCTGAATCATTTTCGGTTTCAAAGTGAAACTTGTTGACCACATCAAAGAAATTAGCCTTGTTGTTTTTTAGATTTTGATCTTTGAGTTTTTTTAGGATCCAATCCGAATACACCCCTCGAATTCCTGTAAGCATTGAAGATTTCCCTTTCTTAATTGGAGTTTGAACGGTTCCGTTAAAAGTGATGGGGCCTAGGGATATTTCTCCGTGAACTTCTTCCAAATCTGCATTCTTGGTTTGAATATCAAAAACAGAGGAGAGTCTTCCACCGTAGGATGCTGGAATACTTCCTTTGTAGATATTTAGTTGTCCAATAGCAATGGGGTTCAGTGCCTGAAATATTCCAAAGAAGTGAGTGGGATTATACACTACTCCACCGTCTAATAAATTGAGGTTTTGATCTGGTTTTCCTCCCCTAACATTGAGTCCTGTGGCGCCTTCTCCGGCGGAACTGATTCCAGGAAGTGCGGCAGCTACTTTTAAAACATCTCTTTCGCCTAGTACTAAGGGGATGGTCTTCGATTCCTCTACATCGATATTTTCTGCTCCGGTTTCACTAGAGTTAATTTGATTAATTCGATTTCCACTAAGGACCACCTCTTCGAGTGCCTCAACTGCTTCGTTGAGTTTTAGTTGAATATTTCCATCACTGTATACTGTGATGGGCTGTTCTATTGACTGGTAGGCCGCTGCAGAAATACTCAACACATAATCACCTCTAGACAATCGCAATTGAAAAGCGCCTTGATCGTCAGATTGGCTGTAGGTGTTCGTGTTTTTAACAGCGATAACCGCTTCTCTAATTGGAACTTGAGTATCACGCTGAAGGATGCTTCCACTAATGTCTAACCAGTATTTAGAAGCAGATCCTCCTTGTTTTCCTATAATGATGTTCTTTTGAGAACTAGTTTGTTGAAGTGAGGATTTATCAACGAGACTTGGACTAACAGTAGTAGGTGTTTCTTTGTCTTTTTCTAGTGCGGTTTCTTGGAAAAACCCTTCCGCTAATTCATCGTAAATCTTTTTGTATTTGGTAATAATGATGGTCGATGCATCCAACAGGTAATAATTGAATTCAGTTTCAGCAAATAAGCGGTCTAAGACTTCTTGAATCGACTTATTGTTAAAATCGATGCTTATAGGGGTATCTCTAAACCAAGATTCAGCAAATCGAATTTGATAATCGGTCTGGTTGTTGATGCTGCTGAGTATGGAAACAAGGGATTGGTTCTCAAAATGAAAACTATAGTTTTTTTCTTGAGCATGAACAGCAAAAGAAAGCAATAACAATCCTATGTAAACCAGTTTTTTCAAGAGGATTTAAGGAAATTAAGCAGTGATTTTAAATAAGATGATGCATCAGTTTTCTTTCTAGTTCTCCATTCTTTGCTCCAATTTTTAATGGTTGAGCTCCAATTGGGATAGAAGTGCTCTATTTTAACAGCATCAGATCGCTGCCAGCCCTTGTTGTCAAATACAAATAAGGTTTCTTTTGGATTGAATTCGTAATACCCCACCTTGCCATCCATTCTAAAACTAGAGGTCTTTTGATGGAAAATCCACAGTTCTTTACCTAGAAAAGTATCGATATATTCTAATAGATAGACTTGCTTATCGATTCGATGTTTTACAAAAATAGCTCCGTCAATCTTAAAGGCATTGACCCTGTTCATGTCAATTGCAATGAGGGTAACCCCATCTGAATTGGGATGGTAAAGCGCTATCTGTTGTTCGTGTAGATCGAATTTGAATTGGAGGTTGCTATAGTGATCATTGTCGAAAATAACAGAACCCTCTAAGAGTTCATAATCTCTAAAATATTTGTGTTTGTTGTTGAGGATTCTGTGATTGTCAAAATAGCGTTTCCCTTGAAATAATTCTAAATAAAGAGAGGCGTTATTTAAATCGGCCCATGAATAATCTGGGGTATTGTTGAATTCTTTTTGTGCATACCCTAAGGAGCTAATACTAAAGAGAACACAGCAAAGCATTCGATTAAAACTCAAATTGGGTTTCATAAAATTGGTCTCATAGGGTATGCATTAAAGATAGTGTTTCTATTGATTCAAATAGAGGTTTTCATAAAAGAATTGAAGACGCTTCGCATCGTGAAGTGCTTTGGAATTCGATTTCTCATCCAAATACATCACTTGATGGTTTTTTGAATCAAATGACTTCCAATTTGGCAGATGTTCTCCATTGGGATTTCCAGTTTTTGCAAAGTTGGTCCAATAAGTACTCATTTGTTCACTTAATTGACGGTCGCTTTCCTTCCAGGGCCGGTTGACCTTATCAAGGGTGGCAAGTGCATAAGGAACTTCAGCTGTATGAAAAGCTTTAAAGCCTATATAGGCTCCTTCTGCGGGAACATCTCGTGTAAAACGGTATACGTAAACAGGTTGATTTTGTGAAGCCATGATTTGAGCTAGGGTATAGTTTTGAGAACCAAAAAGTTGATCTCTTGCTAAATCAGCTACAGAAGTCTTGAGCTCTTCTTCACTTGAAGAAGGGTAAAGACGAATCATATCATCAGATAGTGCTCCATAATTTGATTTTAAAGATTCTTTAAAGGAATCCCTTGTCGGAGGTGGACCATAAGCTAAACCTTCATTTTCATTCCAGCCGGTAAGAAGTGCCACAGGATTATTCTCTCCTGCTTTAAATAGTTCAGCAGGGCTTTTAGGCATCACATACCCATCGATATTTGGAGCCAGACGCACACTTGCTGTAAGTAGTTTTTCTGCCGGCAAAGTTCTTAATTCTTTGAGCGAAGAAACCTCAAATTGTTTTGCTATAGCCAGTCCATTTTTTTCAGCAGTAGAAAGGGTGTTTGCAAAGGCAGAAGAACTAGTAGGAGCTAAAGGTAGAATCCCTGCACCGCTTTGAGGAATGGCCTTTTGAAATAATCCCTTAGCCAGAGGAGAAGCGATTAAGTACGACACGCTCATCGATCCAGCTGATTGTCCAGCAATGGTAATATTATTTGGATCTCCACCGAAGTTTTCGATATTGGCTTTAACCCATTTTAGCGCGGCAATTTGATCGAGCAGACCGTAGTTTCCAGATGTGTTGTTGGGTGACTCAGCTGTGAGCTCTGGATGTGCTAAAAATCCAAAGACTCCTTCTCTGTAATTGATACTGACGTAAACAACATCTTTTTTTGCAAGTTCACTGCCATCATAGATAGGAACTGATCCTGATCCAGAGGTAAATCCTCCACCATTAATCCATACCATCACTGCTTTCTTGTCATCAGTTGTCTTAGCAGTAGTCCAAACATTGAGATATAGGCAGTCTTCGCTGATAGGGGCAGCTGGTATTAAAAATTCTTCAGACCACATAAAAAATGCCTGTGGGGGAGTCTGCATAGGACTCGGACCAAATTTGGTGCAATCGAGAGTTCCCTGCCAAGGAGTTTTAGGCTTTGGAGCTCTCCATCGAAGCTCATTAATTGGAGCTTCAGCATAAGGAATCCCCTTAAAAGTTAGAACATCTTCTACGATTGTTCCATTAATAATTCCTTGTTCTACTTGAACTTGAGTAGTGATTGGATGATGGTTGCTACATGAATAGCTCAATCCTATCATAGCTATTAGAAATACGAATCGTTTCATACTTAAATTGTTAAAGAAAATTAGGTGCGATGCAGTCTTGTTGATGAGTTTTAAATTAGTTGGAACGAACCAATTTAAGTAACTCTTTGTCGTGTTGTGGTCCAACATGAGACGCTACATTAAAGAACATCGTCTGTGTTTTCTTTTGGTCATAGGTAGGCCATTCGATCAATTGATCGTGATTAGGATTTCCAGTTCGAGCAAAATGAATCCAAGCACCACTGACTTGTTTGGCAATCGCATCGGTGTTTTCATTGCTTCCACCAGTCATACCATAGCACTCCGCTACATTGTCAAAAACAAAAGGCAATTCAAAACAGTGCATCGATTTGTATTTTCCTCCAAATACCGGAGAAGACCATTCAAAGAAATACATATAAACATCAGCACCATCTTTTAAGCTTGATTTGATATTTGCTTGATTTACGGCGCCTGGTCTAAACAGTAAATCAACATCAATGAGATCTCCTGGATTTTCGAGATGAGGATAGGCTTTTTTAACCGCCTTTTTGTATGCATCTGCTTTGTCTTTGTATTGCTGAGAAATAAACTGATCTACTTTAGCTTGATCATCATTGGGGATTCCTCTCCACAGCGTGGTAAAGAATTCGTTTTTAACGGTCCCAATCATCAGTGGAATATTCTTTGAGAGCTCAAGTGATTCTTCATCTAAGATGTCGTGAGGTAATACTTCTCCATCGACAGAAGGCCCCCAGTTGTATCCAAATACTCCAGTATCGGTTCCAGTTGCTCTAAGGCGTTCGTTGATTGTTTGAATCGCTTTATTTCCAGCAATTCTTAAATCTTCCCATGGAATGGTTTGGATTTGATCTACAGATGATGCATTGAGCCCTAAATTTTTGAGTACTTCCTCTGTTACGGCACGAGTGGTTTCAGTCGTTGCTGAAGCTCCTCTAAACGCTCCTGATTGATTGATGGCCTTGTGAAATAATCCATGCGCTGAAGGCATTGCCATGAGCGCATTGACTTTAGCTCCTCCTCCTGATTGACCAAAAATGGTCACGTTATTGGGGTCCCCTCCAAAGTTTTCAATGTTGTGTTTGACCCAAGTTAGTGCAGCCTGCATATCGAGTAAGGATTGGTTGGCAGAATGCTTGTATTTATCGCCATAAGCAGAGAGGTCTAAAAACCCTAAAATATTTAATCGGTGATTTATGGAAACTACGACTACATCTCCATTCTTGCTCAAGTTTTTTCCATCGTAGGAAGGCAATTCTTCACTAGAACCAGAAGTGAATCCACCTCCGTGAATCCAAAACATGACGGGTCTTTTCTTGCCATCTGAAATACTAGGAGTCCAAATATTTAATACTTGATTATTTTCTCCCGGATACCCCCAAGAGTGACTAAAAACAAATTCCGATTCGTCATTCGCTACAGCAGTAGGGGTCATCAAATGAGCTACAGGTCCGTAAACTAAAGCTGAGCGAATCCCCTCCCAATTGGCTGGTGGTTGTGGGTCTTCAAATCGTTTTGATTGTGCATAGGGAATTCCTTTGTAGGAGTATATTCCTTCTTGAACTAATCCTCGAACCTTTCCGTGATTCGTGTTTGCAATAGCAGTGTCATTACCGAATGAAATATCTTGTGCAAACACGGTGCTCATTGTTGTGAGTAGTGCTATTGCAAAAGAAAATAGGTGCTTGTTTGTCATGGTTTAGTAGGTTGTTAAATTTTAGTAACAAGTTTTATTTAAAAATTTGAAATTGTCAAATAATAAAAATCAATATAGTGTAATTGTTACACAATATAATCATTTATTTTGATATTTTTCACTAACTTGCAATACCAAATCAAGATCAATGAATTCAATTAGTTATTTAAGTCACTTGTCAGTCGACAATGTGATTTTTGGATATCACAACAAACAGCTCAAAGTACTCTTGATGAAGCTTAAAGACCATGGATATTGGATGTTGCCTGGTGGTTTTGTGAAGCAAGACGAGTCGATTTTAACTGCAGCTAAACGCGTTGCGAACGAACGCACTGGTCTTGATCAATTGTATTTAAATCAGTTCAAAACTTATGGGGATCCACAGCGAAACAAGGATTCCAGAATCGATAAAGAAAAGGTTTATAACAGTTATGTTTTTAATCAGAAAGAAGTCAATATTATTGATTCTTACTTTGTGTCTATTGGTTATTACACTTTAACGGAGTTTTCTAAAGTTGAAGTTAAATTAGGGCCTGTTGATGAAGATTGTCAGTGGTTTGCATTAGATGAAATCCCTGATTTACTTTACGATCACAATCAACTGATTAAGGATGCTTTAATTGCCCTTCGATATCATGTGGATCACTATCCGATTGGTAAGAAGCTGCTTGAAAAGAAATTTACCATGCCAGAGATTCAGGCGTTGTATGAGACCATTCTAGAGAAGTCGATCGATCGTAGAAACTTCTCAAAGAAGATCATGAAATCGGGTATCCTAGTCAAATTGGAGGAACAGCGAAATATTGGAGCTCACAGGGCTCCGTATTTGTATACGTTCCACGAAGAAAAATACGCTGAGGCACTTCAAAATGGAATCGCTTCGTTCTTTTAAATTTTTAAATTGAAAAAAGTACTGCTACTTCTCGTTCTTGTTTCAACCACTTTATTCGCTCAAAATAAAGGAAGAGTTGTTCTCGATAGTTTATATTCTAAAGCTTTGGAGAATAAAATGGGAGAATCTCCTAAAAGAGCTGTAGCTGTGTATTTGCCACCTGATTACGATGCTGCAAAACATTCGTATCCTGTGATCTACTTCCTACATGGATTCTTTTCAGATCACACTGTTTTAAATGAATTTTCAGTAGCACTAGATCATGCCATTGAACAAAAAAAAATCAAGCCTTTTATACTGGTTGTCAGTGATCAAAAGACGAGTTACTTCGGAAGTTTTTATTCGAACTCTAAGGACTTTGGAAGCTGGGAAGATTTTACGGCCTTTGATTTGGTTTCCTATATGGATGCTAACTACAGAACCATCAAAAATGCTTCAAGCAGGGGGATCACGGGTCATAGTATGGGAGGGTATGGCGCTTTAAAAATTGCAATGCGCCACCCCGATGTTTTTAGTAGTGTGTACGCTATCAGCCCTGGTGCCTTAGATGTAGTTCGGGAATACGGACCGAATAGTGATACATTTAAAGTGCTATCAAAATACAAATCCTACGAGGATATTCAACCATCTCATTATTTTTCATATGTGATGTTAGCATTTGCAAAATCTTGGTCTTCCAATGCCAATCGCCCCCCTTTTTATTGTGATATGCCTTTTGAATATCAAGGGGATGAATTAATTGTTCACAAAGAAATACTGGAGAAGTGGCAAAAGAATATGCCCGTATATATGTTAGAGGATCATTTAGAAAATCTACAAAAACTTACTGCGATTAAAATGGATTGGGGAAGAAATGCAGGATTGCGTTTTACGCAACAATGTGAAATGTTTAGTCAGCGTTTAGAAAATTTGGGAATCAAGCATTTTGCTGAAGAATATATAGGAACTCATACCAGCGGTATCTATACGATTGACGGTAGAATTCCAAATTCTGTACTTCCGTTTTTCAATGATTATCTGAAGTTTTAGATAAGCTTAGGTGACGATATTTTCGGTATTCTTCAGGGTCAATTTCCATCATCAAAAAGATAGAAGACAATGTCTTTCCGTGAGGATCTAATGCCAAAGATCGCGTAACCCCTGAATACAAAGCAGCTTCCAAAACAAAATTAAATGCGTGAAGATGAGGTAATTCATACCGAGTAACCGAACCTTTGATTCGTTCATTAAAATAGCTTTTTACTTTTTCTTCAGTAATTTGTTTTTTTAAAAACAAATAATCCAATTCATTGTATGGGATGAGTGACAAATTCGAAATGTTTCCTTTATCACCTGCTCTTGAATGTGCTATATCACCTAATTTCATGATTCAATAGTTTTAGTGGTGAGTTGAATAGTTGGTAAATTTTCATCAATTAGAATGGATTGGACCGCTATAATTTCTTTAACACTCTTGGAGGCTCCTCCTCCAGCAGCTGGGCCATTAGTATACAGCGCTTCTACTTGTTGACCTACCATAATTGCTTCTTCTTTAGTTTTAGTTCGTAGCGCGATTCTGATTCGAATCTCGTCAGAAGTTTCCTTGCCGTGATCTTTTGAAAGCGAATTGATGCCGATGAGGTCATAGTTAGCATCGTATTTGCTCAAACCTAAATGATGTAGTTTGCTTTTGATGATTTTTAGAGCGAGACTTGCTCTTTCTTTTGCTTGATATCCACCATAACTCATCTGTCCTTCACCGATATATCCGTCTTTATAGCCTAAAGAAACTTTTAATTTCCCTGTTTTTTTTGCGCCTGTTGCTCCGCTGATCTCAACTTGATTTGGAGCTAATTCTCTAAATTGAACAGATGTAAAATCAGCAATCACATCTGGAGTGATATAATTTTTTGGATCGTGTATTTCGTAAAGCAATTGTTCAGTGCAGGTTGCTTTGTTAATGATTCCTCCGCTATTGGGGACCTTTGTTAGGGTGTAATGTCCATCCGAAGTAACTTCAGCAATAGGAAATCCAATCGCTTGAGGATTGGGTACTTGTTTTTTGTCGAAATCGTTAAAATAGCCGCCACAAACTTGAGCTGCACATTCTAATAAATGCCCCATGGCAGTGGCTTTACCTAATAAATCGCTATTATCGAGATCCCAATTGAATTCATAAAACAGCGGTGCCATAAATAAAGCTGGGTCGGCAACTCTTCCAGTAATGATGATGTCAGCATCTAATTTCAATGCTTCTACAATAGGTCGAAGCCCCAAATACGCATTAGCAGATACGAGTTGATTTTTTAGTACTGATAAGGAATCTCCACTTTCGATGAGTTTGTAATCTTGATCTTTGATCACATTAATCACATCGTCTCCACTAATGGCAACCACTTTCAATTTGTTAATTTTTAATCGCTTAGCGATTTCAATAATTTTATCTGCTGCTGCTACGGGATTTGCAGCTCCCATATTGGAGATGATCTTAATATTTTTTTTAACACAAATCGGTAGAACTGCTGTGATTCGTTCTTCTAAAAGTGGATCATAACCCAATAGAGGGTCTTTTAGCTTTTGAAGCTGGGCAAGTGCAATCGTTCGCTCTGCAAGACATTCGAAAATTAAGTAATCGATCATCCCTTCTTCTGTCAATTGAACTGCGGGTTGAATAAGATCACCTGAATATCCAGCTCCTGAACCGATTCGTATGAGTGCTTTTTGCTTTTTCATATTAAATTGGCAAATAGCCTAAAAGTAGGGAACTCAAAGTCATCACTACACTAATTAAAAACGCATACTTGAATGTGAATTTTTGATGTTGTGCTAAATCAATACCACATAAACCAATTAATAAAAATGTCGAAGAGGTGAGAGGGCTGAGCGGAAAACCAGTGGTCATTTGCCCCATAAGTGATGCATGTGCCATTTGAATAGGGGTGATGTCCATGGTAGCTCCAACTTCTGACAATACTGGGAGTACGCCAAAATAAAAGGAATCGGGGTCAAAAAACAAACTCAAGGGCATGCTGATGATACCTAGGATCGCAGGAATATGAGTTCCCAATTGTTGTGGAGTTACAGCAACAATTCCGCCAGCAAGTTCATTGATCATTCCAGATTCTTTTAAAATCCCTGTAAAAATCCCGGCAGCAATTAGGAGGCTCGCCATTAGTAAGGCTGATTTTGCATGAGAATCGATGCGTTCTTTTTGTTCTTTTAGCTTTGGAAAATTGATGCTAAGGGCTAGTACGGTCCCTAACATAAAAACGATAGCTGGTGGTAAAATTCCTTTGACAAGACAATAGATGACGACAATCGTGAGCAGAATATTGACGCTAAAGTAACTTCTTTCCTTCTTGGTTAGTTTACTGGTAGGATGAATTTCATTGGATGGTATCGCTTTGTAATTTAATCGTTTGGCTTCTTTTTTTCCTAAAAAAGCAGCTATGAGTAATACAAAAACTATACCTATTAGTTGAGGGACCATCAGTGATTGGTATAGGGTAGCGACTTCTATATTGAGTGCAGATGCTGCCCTTAGTGTTGGTCCTCCCCAAGGTACCATATTCATGGTTCCAGCTCCTAATGCAACAACAGCAGCTAAGATTCTTTTGTCCATTTGGAGTTCTTCGAACAGTGGTAGCATCGCAGGAATTACAATTAAAAAAGTGACTGCTCCAGACCCATCGAGATGAACTAACATTGATAAAATACCGGTTCCTACGGTTATTTTGATGGGATTTTTACCCACTTTTTTTAAGATGATTTCAATGATGGGTTGAAACATTTTTGCATCAGTGAGCACTCCAAAAAATAGGATTGCAAAAATAAACATGGCAGTGATTGGGGCGATATTTTTAATCCCACTGATTGCAAAGTTTGCAGTTTCTGAGCCAAATCCAGCCAATAAAGCACCCGCAATTGGCACCACAATGAGCGCCGTTAAAGCGGATGTGATTCTGGTTAGAATCAGGATCAATAGTGCTACTATTATAAAAATGGCAGTTAACATAGAAGTTGATCTTGTTTACGAATGTAGCTATTAATTATTTGAAATTACCTTTTTACTATCCCAAACCAATTCTTTTTGCTCATTGAATACTTGAATTCGATAAGCGGATTGTAATTGACCTTTTTTAGTTTGATCTGTTTGAATTTGCCAACTAAAGAGTGGCTGCACTACATCGATTCCTATGGGATTTGAAGGGTATTCTACTTTTAATTGAATCGGCTTTTGAGCGTAACCGAATAAACTAATGATTCCTATCAATAGAATCGTAATGTCTTTTAAGATTTTGGAATTCATAATTATAGGGTGAGTGATAGTTGAATGAACGGGTTTGTGGATTTGGTTTACGTTATGAATATAATAAATTGTGTATTAATAACACATTAATAATTGTATATTTGTTTTGAGCGATCATTATTTGTGATTATTTATGTTTATAATTCCTTGAAATTAAAAAAATGAAGTCAATTTTTAAATTCCTTATTGTAACATCTTTCTCTCTTATTTCTTTAACTATGAGTTCACAACAGCGTGTTAAGACCATCATAACTACCGATGGGGAAATCGATGATGTGGATACCTTTATTCGCATGTTGTTGTATTCTAATGAATTTGATATTGTGGGATTGGTGTATTCGAGTTCGATGTGGCATTACAGTGGTGACGGATTGGGGACAAAATTTGTTTCTGAAATGCCCATGACCAAAGAGATATATGGAGCACAAACAGATTTAAGATGGCCAGGGGTGAATTGGATGCAAGAACTGATTTTAGATTACGCTCGAGTATATGACAACTTAATTAAGCACGATCCAAGCTATCCAACACCTGAAAAGTTAATGTCCATGGTGCGAGTGGGTAATGTCGAATTCGAAGGGGAAATGGAAAAAATCACTTTGGGATCTGAGTGGATCAAAAACAAATTACTTCAAGACGATATTGATGAATTGTACTTACAAGCTTGGGGTGGAACCAATACAATTGCTAGAGCATTAAAATCCATTGAAGAAGAATATGCTCATACTGAAAATTGGAAAGCGATTCATAAATCGGTTACGGATAAATCCATCATATATACCATTATGGATCAAGATGCTACCTACAGGGACTACATTTCTAAAAGTTGGCCAGATATTCGAGTGTATTACAACTCCTCTCAATTTGCTGCCTTTGCCTATCCCTGGAAACGTGTAGTTCCTGGGAAATTTCAAAAGTATTTAGAAGGATCTTTCATGGGGCCGATGATCAATAACAGCGGACCACTTCTTAAGAACTACTATTCTTATGGCGACGGTCAAAAACAAGAAGGTGATGATGAGCATATTCATGGAGATCTTTCAAAAATCAAAGATGCTCAATGGGGGTCATTTGATCAGTATGCCTTTATTTCCGAGGGAGATACTCCAGCTTATTTACATCTAGTACATTTGGGGCTTGATAATTACAAGCATCCATGGTACGGAGGATGGGGTGGCCGTTTCATACAATCAAAAGAAAACCCATTTAAATACGAAGATGGAGAACTAGTGGCTGATTTAAACCCAGAAACAGGTCAAAAGGATCCAATGTATCCACAAACACGATGGATTGAAGCAATTCAAAATGATTTTGCAGCGAGAGCATCTTGGTGTGTTAGTGATTTCGAAGAGTCCAATCACGCTCCCCAAATTAGTGTTCAAGAATCCACTAGACAAACTGTTAAAAAAGGTGCTAAAGTGAAACTGAATTATGCTTCTACTGATGTGGATGGTGATCAAATCACACACAGGGTTTGGAATTATACCGATGTTAGTACCGCTGATGCATCTATTGTGTTTTCAGATGTGGATGCGACTATCAAAGTCTCTAAAAAGGCAAAGTCAGGTGATGAGGTGCATATCATTGTTGAAGGAACGGATTCAGGTTTGCCTGCGCTTACGAGATATAGGAGAGTCGTGCTTAGAGTGGAATAAGTTGTAATAAATAAACCCATCATATTTAATAAGATGGGCTTATTTGTGTCATACCGCTCTTTGTTTAATTCTTTTCAAAAAGAAGTAAGCGGTCTCTATTCTGAGTTACTAGAATTGTTTCAGTTCCATTTTTATTTTTAAGGGTTGCAATTTCTCTTCCATCTTTAGGAATTACGATGCCACTTTCATTATTTGGAATAACTTCAAATTTATCAGTTCCTGTTCCTCTTAGTAGAATTCCATTCGAAGCGTCTAATGGTCCTATAAATGATTCGTAACGATAATCATTACCTGCTCCAATAATATCGTAATATCCATCTTTGTTATAATCGGTTACATTCATATCTGAAAGTGGGGCAATTTGAGCTTCTTGGGGAAGGGCTGTGACCTTAAATTGATGGTTTCCGAGACTTTCTATAAAAACAGAAAGTTCAAAATTAGCGGTTAGCTTTTGAGCCTTTTGAAATTCTTCTTTACTGAAAAATTCTTTGAGGTCTGTGTCTGCGTAGTTCTTGTAGAGTTTGAACTGTCTTCTGAATCTAGGACTTTGTTCCACTAAATTGTCTTTAAAGGCGTAAGGATAAGCTCTTTTGATGCTATCTCTTCCTTTTTCAAAACTAAATAGGATGGGATCAATTGAACCATTGAGATCAAAGTCATCTGCAACTAAGGTAATTGGTGTTTGATCACTGAGGTGTAAATAGTTGTTAGCTCCTATATTTCCAGCAATGATGTCAAGGTCACCATCTGCATCATTGTCAAATAAAACTACAGAGCTCCATAGTCCTTTGAATTCATCCAAATTTGAATGGTATCGCTCTAATCCATTTGTGCCTTGTATATATATTTTGATAGGCTCGAATTCACCTACAACAACAAGGTCAAGTAAGTCATCTCCATTGAGGTCTCCCCATTTGGCATCGGTAACCATCCCCATTTCATCAATATCTTTGATAATTTCATTTCCTGAGTCAATAAATGTTCCTCCTTGGTTAAGAAGAAGTTTAGAAGGGGTTGTGGTGGGATATTGTTTTAGCTTTGGACTTCCACCGATAAATAGATCCTGGAGACCATCAGCATTGTAGTCACCAACTGCAATAACAGAGCCTTCAAAAAGCTTATCCGCAGCTTGTATACTATAGGAACCATTTCCGTCATTGATTGCAAAATAGTTACTTTGGTCCATATAGTAATTTTGCTTAGAACTTATTACAAAGTCCAAATCTCCATCATTTTCCAGGTCTACAGGGCGAATACACTCTTCTATATTGTCTAAATACGTTTTATCTTCAAAAAGAAATCTCGTGTTAAAACTTCCATCAGCCTCTTGAAAATATACAGAAGGGTATTGGCTTTCAGAAGATCCTAATACAAAATCCTCAAGGCCATCTTGGTTTATATCTGCTACAGCTATACAGGGTCCAGATTGAGATACTTTGTGTTGGATGAGACGTTGGATGTTAAAATCGTCAAAGTCTTGTTCACTGTGAATGTAGTTGATATTTTTTTCAGTTGAAACTTCTTTGAAAACAGTTTTACTGTTTACAGTTTGATTTGTTTTGAAATCGGGTATGGTAGCTTCATTGTAATTGATTGTTACAATTTGATCTGCATAAATATTTTTTAATTCTTGGGTTTTTCCATCAGGCCACCTTATAGTGATTGATTTGACAAGATTTTCATTTCCGATACCAAAATTGATTCTCGGATCAATACTGGACATAAATCCTCTTGTAAGATATTGATTGTAATATTGATTTTTTCCTTCAGCTGTCCTAATTTGAACTTGAGAGCCTATGCCATTAGGATTTGTTTTTGGCCCCTTGAGTTCTACTTTAATAAAGTGGTTTGAAATGGGTTTATTCTCTTGATTTAAATTATTTTTAAATACAAACGCCTCGTCGTTAATATTATTAACTACATAATCTAAATCACCATCATTATCTAGATCCGCATAAACTGCTCCATTTGAAAATGACGGAATATTAATACCCCATTCACTAGTTTTGTCCTCAAAATGAAAGCTATCATTATTTTTATAAGCATAATTTGGGATTTTCACAGATGGCATAGAATCTAATAAGATTTCATGACTTGCATAACGCTCGTATTCAAATTTAAAGTTGATAAAATCTAAGTCGGTAATGTCTCGAGGAAATCCATTGGTGATAAATAAATCTTTATAACCATCATTATCGGCATCCATAAATAGAGGACTCCAACTCCAATCGGTTTGATAAATTCCTGCCATCATTCCTATTTCACTGAAGGGAATTCCTTTTTGGTTTCCTTTGTGGAGCATGTTTCTTGAATGTTGAAATTCATAACCCCAGCGGTTATTGTGAATGATGTCTTGATAATCTGTTCTGCTAATAGTTGTTTTTTTGCGGTATTGAGTTTCACCAAGCATATCTACAGTGATGATGTCGATAACTCCATCGTTGTTGAAATCATTAGCATCATTACCCATAGAGAATTTAGATTGGTGTTTGAGGTATGTGCTCATTTCATTTTTAAAGGTTCCATCTCCTTGATTGATATAGAGTATATCATTACTTAAATAATCATTTGAAATGTATAAATCAGTCCATCCGTCTTCATTGATATCAAGAGCTGCAATTCCAAGGCCAAAACCTTCGATGGTAATTCCAGTTTCAAGTGATACATCTTTAAAGGTGCCATTACCCATATTTTTGAATAATTGGTCTGTACTTTTTGCTGAACCATCTATTATTTTAGCTCTATAATTAGTGGGACTAAACTGCTCTATCTCATTGTTGAGCACATAGAGATCGATAAGTCCGTCCTTGTTATAGTCAAAAAAGAGCGCAGCCATAGAGTTTCTGTCATTAAATAAGTGGTATTCTTGAGCCATTTCTTTAAATACAGGTTGGTTGTTGAAGTCTAAACCTTGATGGATATAGAGTTTATTAGCTTTTTTGCCTTCGTACATGGATGCGCACACAAAGATATCTTGCCATCCATCAGCATTGACATCCGCAACAGCAACTCCAGTTGACCAAAAATCAGAGGAATTGAGTCCTGCTTTTTCGGTGACATCATCAAATTTAAAATCACCTTGATTGATATAAAGTTTATTAGAAACTTGATTTCCAGTAAAAAATAGATCAATCTTTCCGTCGTTATTAAAGTCACTCGCAGCGACCCCTCCGCCGTTAAAGATATATTCATCAGTTAAAACATTGAAATCTTTGGTTTCTTTGATTTGGTTGTTGAAATCGATTCCAGTGTGATCGGAATCGACTAATTCGAAAAGTTTAGAATTTTTGTTCGAGCATGAAAAGAGTGTAAAACTCAAAAGTATGAAAGCGAGAATTTTCTTCATGATTTTAACTTTATAAAAGTATAACCTTATAGTTATTTATTATTAAGGTATGTGGTTTTAGGTTTATTTGATTTAAAGGTTAAAAAAACCGTTCTTATCAAAATGAATTGTAAGTGTACTTAAAAAAATGGAGTTTTACAATTCTTAGGTATTTAAATATTTAAATCAATTGTATCACCTAGTTTTAAAAGAATGTGTATATAAAACACATTATTTGTATAATCTTTTTTTAACATTCTTACACAAAAGAAAACTAAACACAAATTATTACACAATTACTGTGTTTTTTTTACGCATTAATAAAATATTTTTTATATAATTGTTCAGGAAACTATAACGTTATAGAAAAACGTTATGAACAAACTAAATTAAATTTTAACTAAAACTAAACTTTATGAAATTAAACTTTCTTAAGTATGCATTACTGTTTGTAGCTGTTTTAAGCTATGGATTTGTTAGTGCACAACAGATTTCTGGTACCGTTTCGGATGAAAACGGACCGTTACCTGGAGCAACAGTTCTAGTGAAAGGAACCGTGAACGGTACTTTTGCTGATTTTGATGGTAATTATACCATTGATGCTGCCTCAGGAGATGTATTAGTGTTTTCTTATGTAGGTTATAACTCGAAAGAGGTAACTGTAGGAGATTCTGATACGATTAATGTGACTTTAGAAGCTAGTAACGCTCTAGAAGAAGTTGTGGTAGTCGGTTATGGTACTCAGCAAAGAGGATCGATCACCGGTGCTGTCGCTTCTGTAGACGTTAGTGAAGCTGCTAAAACACCGATGACCAATGCTGCAGAAGCACTACAGGGTCGTGTTTCTGGGGTTACTGTAGTGAGTA
>Ga0181555_1001511_pt1 | contig 20539 bp, 20 predicted proteins | sample 011ome_15_FD_145601 | JGI IMG/M metagenome (GOLD analysis project Ga0181555, IMG submission 145601) | Coastal salt marsh microbial communities from the Groves Creek Marsh, Skidaway Island, Georgia - 011504AT metaG (spades assembly) | ecosystem: Environmental > Aquatic > Marine > Intertidal zone...
AGACAAAGTTGAATTTGTTTTGGATAAAAAACAACAAAGTGCAAGCATAATGCCCCTACACCAAAGTGCTGCACTACTGAAAAACATACTACCAAAACCTAACAAAATAGTCACATTAGAAGATATGAATGACGCAATAAAAAGCAAAGCTAGACTATGATTGGTATTGATACTAATGTACTGATTAGGTACATAGTACAAGATGATCCTGAACAATCGGCACAATCAACTCTATTAATAGAGCAAGAGTGCAACTTATCATCTCCTGGATACTTGTCGAACATTGTATTGTGTGAGTTAGTTTGGGTTCTTACTGGTGCCTACAAATACGATAAAAACTTGGTCATAGAAGTCATGGAGCAAATTTTAGTTACCGCAGAGTTATTGGTTGAAAATGAGAATGTAGTGCGCAAGGTAATTAATGATTACAAAATTGGAAGCGCAGATTTTTCTGATTATTTGATTGTAAACAATAATCAACAAATAGGCTGTACAAAAACTTATACTTTTGATAGAAAGTTATTACAGCATAATGAAGCACATGGACTTTAATTTTCCAGCCTTATTATTCTCAATGACTTGCGATAATTGCCATTATCGTTATTAAAAAAAAGACGATCAATCACTATTAAAGCTTTGGGGTTTTTCGGACTAAAACAGGTAAAAGGTAATACTACTAGTGTTTAATTTTTTATGAAAACTCCAAACACTGTCTACCACAACGTAATCGTTACCTAAGTGAGGCGCAATCAACTAAATGGCCATAAGTCTATTGTTATTTGGTTTACAGATTTGTCAGACTTTGGCAAATTAACACTTGCTCATTCAGTCGAAAAGGATATGGGGAAAACCTCCTGTTTCGGATGGAGATAATGTACGCCACGGTCTATCATTAAGCTTAACTTTTAGTAATGATACGTTCAATCATTGAACGATGCTATATAATAAACCATATCATAAATAAGGCTTTATATAAATTTACTATATTCAGCAAAATGGCAGAGTGTCTAAAAAACAGAATAAATTTCAAATTTTAAAATCTTTAGAGCGAGACTCGAATCCTACTCAAAGGCAATTATCTAATGACCTAGGTGTTAGCCTTGGTAAGATTAACTATTGCTTAAAAAGCCTTATTGAAAAAGGTTTTATCAAGGTTAATAATTTTAGAAACAGCAGCAATAAAAACCAATACTCATACTTACTAACTCCAAAAGGAATAGAAGAAAAAGCAAAGTTGACTTTGGATTTTATAAGAATCAAAACTCAAGAATACGACACACTAAAACAAGAAATTGAAAGTTTAAAACAAGAGGCAAAGAATATGGATAGGGATTTATTATGAAGATAGTTCCAGTTATTCTTTCAGGCGGTTCAGGCACACGGCTTTGGCCATTGTCTCGTAAACAATATCCTAAGCAGTATTTGCCTTTAGCTGGTGATAACACCATGCTTCAAGAAACTATTCTGCGTCTAAAAGGCTTAGATAATCTTGCAGATCCTATTATTGTCTGTAACGCCGATCATCGTTTCTTAGTGGCTGAGCAGTGTCAACAAATTGATATTCAAAATCCAACAATATTATTGGAACCAGTTGGTAGAAACACTGCTCCTGCAATAGCAGCTGCAGCACTGCAATCATTAAAAGATTCAGATGGTTCGATGCTACTAGTTTTATCAGCCGATCATGTCATTCAAGATGTCAACGCTTTCCATGAAGCAATTAATATAGCAAGCCAGCAAGTGCAAGCTGGAAAACTGATTACTTTTGGAATTGTGCCAACAGATGCAAATACTGGCTATGGTTATATCAAATCATCAAAAGAGAATAGCAATGGTGTATATAAAGTTGAAGAGTTTGTTGAAAAGCCAGATCTAAAAACTGCACAAACTTATCTAGAGCAGGGTAATTACCTTTGGAATTCTGGCATGTTTATGTTTAAAGCTGACGTGCTAATTGATGAGTTAACTACTCATTCTTCTGATATTGTTAATTCAGTCAATAATGCGATTAATAATGCTACGCAAGATCTTGACTTTATCAGGCTAAATAAGCAAGCCTTTGAATCATCACCATCTGATTCTATCGACTACGCTCTTATGGAAAAATCCAACAATGTTGTAGTTGTGCCACTGGATGCACAGTGGAACGACATTGGCGCTTGGCCAGCACTATATGATATCGGCACAAAAGATAGTCAAGGTAACGTTATCAAAGGTGATGTTATAACTCAAGGCACTACTAATACTTACATTAATGCTGATCATCATATGGTCGCAGCCATAGGTGTAGATAATCTAATTATTATAGACACGCCTGATGCCACCTTTATTGCCACCCAAGACAAAGCTCAAGAAGTAAAGAGTATTGTTGAATCCTTACAAGCTAGTGGTCGGTGTGAGAGTAGCGCACATCGTAAAGTTTATCGCCCTTGGGGCTGGTATGACTCTATTGAATCGGGTGAGCACTTCCAAGTAAAAAAATTACATGTTAAACCAAGCGCCAAGCTCTCACTACAAATGCATCATAAACGCGCAGAGCATTGGGTAGTGGTGAGTGGCACGGCAACCGTTACTAATGGCGAGCAGACATTCAGCCTTGAAAAAGGTGAATCTACCTACATCCCACTAGGCGTTACCCATGGCCTAGAGAATGCAACCAATGAGCCACTAGAAATTATTGAAGTTCAAAGTGGAACCTATTTAGGTGAAGATGATATAATTAGATTTGAAGATATGTATGGGCGTATTAAAAATTAAACAATAGATTAAAATCAACTAATATATAAAATTTATAGAATATTTTTGGAAATTAATTATGAGTAATAAAGTAGCATTAATCACCGGCATCACCGGCCAAGACGGCGCCTACCTAGCAGAATTTCTACTAGATAAGGGTTACGAAGTGCACGGCATCAAACGCCGCTCTTCATCATTCAACACTGATCGTATTGATCATCTTTACCAAGACCCTCATGAAGATAACTGTAAGCTTATACTTCACTATGGAGATCTGTCTGATTCAATGAGTTTAGTACGTATCATTCAACAAATCCAACCTGATGAAATATACAACCTTGGTGCACAGTCACACGTAGCTGTATCATTCGAAACCCCTGAATACACAGCAGATACAGTTGGCCTAGGTGCGCTACGCGTACTAGAAGCTATTCGCATTTCAGGTCTTGAGAAAAAAACCCGCTACTATCAAGCCTCTACCTCAGAGCTGTATGGCGAAGTGCAAGAAACCCCGCAAAAAGAAACCACCCCTTTTTATCCACGCTCTCCCTACGCAGCAGCCAAGCTATACGCTTATTGGATAACCATTAACTATCGTGAAGCTTATGGCATGTATGCTTGTAACGGCATCTTGTTTAATCACGAATCTCCAGTACGTGGCGAAACCTTCGTAACCCGCAAAATCACCAGAGCACTAGCTCGTATCTCATTAGGCCTGCAAGAAACTGTGTACCTAGGAAACATGGATGCTAAGCGTGACTGGGGTCATGCCAAAGACTACGTAGAAATGCAATGGCTGATGCTACAACAAGATGAGCCAGATGATTTTTGTATTGCCACCGGCGTGCAGTATTCAGTCCGCGACTTTGTTGATTTTGCTTGGGGCCATTTAGGTAAGACGATTCGCTGGGAAGGTGAAGGCATGGATGAAAAAGGTTACGATACTGAAACAGGTAATTTAATCGTAGCCGTTGATAAAAGATACTTCCGACCAACAGAGGTGGAGACATTATTGGGTGATCCAACCAAAGCTAAAGAGAAACTAGGCTGGGAGCCAAAAATCACTTTAGAAGAAATGGTGCATGAAATGATGGAAAATGATATCAACATTGCTAAGCGTGATTCGTTAGTTAAAGAGCACGGTTTTAAAGCGCCAGACTTTAATGAGTAATTGATTTAGACATGGATCTTAAGGATAAAATTTATATTGCAGGGCATCGTGGCTTAGTCGGCTCTGCCATTGTTAGGCAATTAGAAAAGAGGGGTTTTACCAATCTTTTAATGTATACGCATAAAGAGTTAGACCTTACTAATCAGGCGCAGGTACAAACCTTCTTTAAACAAGAAAAGCCTGATTATGTCATTCTTGCAGCCGCCAAAGTAGGTGGAATTCATGCTAACAATACTTATCCTGCTGACTTTATCTATCAGAATATGATGATAGAGACTAATGTTATTAACTCAGCCTATGAGAATAAAGTTAAGCGATTACTGTTTCTAGGCAGTACTTGTATTTACCCTAAAGCAGTCGAGCAGCCAATGCGTGAAGATGCATTATTGACTGACGTACTAGAACCAACCAATGAGCCGTATGCATTAGCTAAGATTGCAGGTATTAAGCTTTGTGAGTCGTACAATAGGCAGTACGGTACAGATTTTCGTTCAGTGATGCCAACTAACTTATACGGTATTAATGATAACTTCCATCCAGAGAACTCACACGTTATCCCGGCACTCATGAGACGCTTCCATGAAGCAAAGGTTAATAATGATACCGAAGTGGTTGTATGGGGTACAGGTAAGGCTATGCGTGAGTTCTTGTATGTGGATGATATGGCACAAGCATCTTTATTTGTATTAGAATTAGATAAAGAAACTTACAAAGCCAATACCCAGCCAATGCTATCGCATATTAATGTTGGCACAGGCAAAGATGTAACCATTAGAGAGATGGCAGAAACTATGAAAGAAGTTGTTGGATTTAAAGGCAGCTTAACTTTTGATGCAACAAAGCCTGACGGTGCGCCAAGAAAATTGATTGATATCATAAGATTGAAAAGAATGGGCTGGGAGTATAGTGTGGATTTAAAAGAAGGCCTTGACAAAACTTATGAGTGGTATCGAACCAACAATAAGATTAAAGCCATTTGTAAAAAATGATAGAAAAACTACAATCTTTAAAAAATCATCAAGGCTTTATGAAGTACTTCATAAACACCTCGTGGCTTTTTGGAGAAAAAATTCTGCGGATGGTCGCAGGACTATTTGTCGGTATTTGGGTAGCAAGATACTTAGGGCCTGAACAGTTTGGACTTTTTTCTTATGCTCATAGTTTTGTAGGGCTTTTTACTGCCATCGCTACTCTTGGACTTGATAGCATAGTTGTAAGAAAACTGGTCAAAGATGACACTAGAAGAGATGAGCTTATTGGCACGGCTTTTTGGCTAAAGATTTTGGGTGCTTTGGGGGTGCTGATAGTTTTAGCTATAGCTGTAAACTTTACATCTAATGACACATACACAAATACTTTGATCTTCATCATAGCAAGCGCGACAATATTTCAAAGTTTTAATGTAGTAGATATGTATTTTCAGAGTAAAGTATTAAGCAAATACATCGTCTATGCGAATGTCATCAGCCTTTTTATAAGTAGCATTGTAAAAATCGCCCTCATCCTAAACGAAGCTCCACTTATCGCTTTTGCATGGGTGATACTTTTTGATAGTTTTATCTTGGCAAGTGGATTTATATATTTTTATCTAAAAAAACGCCGCCATAGCGAACAACCAAACCTTCACTCTCTACTTGATACGAAATCCAGTTTTTCTTGGAAATTCAATAAATCAACCGCCCTTTCTCTTTTAAAAGACTCTTGGCCGCTTATTCTCAGTGGTATCGTCATCTCCATTTACATGAAAATAGACCAGGTAATGATAAAAGAGATGATGAACGCCGAAGCAGTAGGTCAATATGCCGCTGCCGTTCGATTAAGTGAGGCTTGGTACTTTATCCCGATGGCGATTGTTAGCTCACTTTTTCCTTCCATAATTAATGCCAAGAAAGTCAGTGAGAAACTCTATTTAGATAGGCTTCAACGCCTTTATTCTCTAATGGTTTGGCTGGCAATAGCAATTGCATTACCGATGACTTTTTTAAGTGATTGGGTGGTTAATCTACTTTATGGAAATGCTTACCAAGAAGCCGGAAGTGTTCTAATGATTCACATTTGGGCAGGTGTTTTTGTGTTTTTAGGAGTCGCATTTTCACGCTACTTGATAGCTGAAAATTTAATGATGAAGTCGTTTTATAGAACAGCACTAGGTGCTATTTTAAATATTATCTTTAATTTTATTCTTATTCCTAAGTATGGAATTTATGGGGCGGCCATAGCAACCTTATTAGGCCAGATGGCAGCGAACCTTATTTATGATATTTTTGATAAATCTCTATGGTCTCAGCTAAAAATGAAATTAAAAGCAATTTTTCCAATTTATTTAATTCAAGGGGTGCAAAAATGAAAATTACAGTTGCAGGAACAGGCTATGTAGGGCTTTCATTGGCTGTATTGTTAGCACAAAATCATGAAGTAGTTGCGTTGGACCTTATTAAAGAAAAAGTTGATTTTCTTAGGGCAGGTAAATCGCCAATTCATGATAATGAAATCCAAGACTTCTTGGATAATAAGCCACTTAATCTTACAGCGACTTTAGACAAGCAGTTGGCGTATGCGAATGCTGATTTTGTTATTATTGCAACGCCTACTGATTACGATGCTGAAACCCATTACTTCAATACCAAGTCGATAGAATCTGTGATTGCCGATGTATTAGAGATTACTCCTAATGCAACTATAGTGATTAAATCCACGATTCCTGTTGGCTATGTTAATCGCTTGAAGGAAGAATTTGGCATCGATAATATTCTCTTTTCACCTGAATTTTTGCGGGAAGGTTTGGCGTTTTATGACAACCTCTACCCATCACGAATTGTTGTCGGTGAGATTTCTGAACGTGCTGAGCAGTTCGCTAATTTACTTGTGGAGGGTGCGATAAAGAAAGACATGCCGGTGCTGTTTACCGATGCGACTGAAGCTGAAGGGATTAAACTATTTTCTAACACCTATCTTGCAATGCGCGTGGCGTATTTTAATGAATTGGACACCTATGCAGAGATTCATGGCTTGAACTCCAGACAGATTATTAAAGGTGTCGGTTTAGATCCCCGAATTGGGGCACATTACAATAATCCAAGTTTTGGTTATGGTGGCTACTGTTTACCTAAGGATACTAAACAACTTTTGGTTAATTACGACCAGGTCCCACAAAATATAATTGGTGCCATTGTCGCATCCAATGACACACGTATGGACTTTGTAATGCATCAGATTTTGGCAAGAAAGCCTAAAAAAGTTGGCGTGTATCGTTTGATTATGAAAGCGGGCTCAGATAATTTCAGAGCCTCGGCGATTCAAGGTGTGATGCATCGTTTGCAGGGACAGGGAGTAGAGTTGGTGATTTACGAACCTGAGCTTAATGAAGTATCATTCCATGATGCAGAAGTAGTGAACGATTTTGAACAATTTATCTCTCAGGTAGATGTAATTATTGCCAATCGACTTAGTGATGAACTCAAGCCTTATCATGCCAAAGTCTATACCCGTGATTTGTTTGGAAAGGATTAAACATGAGTCAGAATAAGATATTAGTTACGGGTGGAGCAGGCTTTGTTGGTAGTCATCTTTGTGAACGCCTAACAAAAGACACAAATAATAAAGTCTACTCGCTTGATAACTATTTCACAGGTAGCGAAGCCAATCATATCCCGAATGTCACTTATATAAAAGGAGACACTTCGGATATCGCCTCGCTTGTTAATTTTGTGCCGGATATGGTTTACCATTTGGGTGAGTATTCTCGCGTTGAGCAAAGTTTTGATGATATTGAAAAAGTGTGGCGTTATAACAAAGATGGCATATTTGCTGTATTACAGTTTGTACGCAAAGCAGGCTGTAAAATACTTTATGCTGGCAGTAGTACTAAATTTGGTGATGGTGGTTTAGGTCGTAGTGCATCACCTTATGCTTGGACAAAGGCTACCAATACCGAACTCGTGATGAATTACGGAAATTGGTTCAATGTTCCATATGCCATTACTTATTTCTACAATGTTTACGGTGAGAGAGAAATACAAACAGGAAAATATGCCACTTTAATAGCTTTATTAAAGGAAAAAATGAAAAATAAAGAAAGACTCACTATTGTCAGTCCAGGCACCCAAAAGCGCAACTTTACACATATTGACGATATTATCGATGGCTTAGTGTTAGTGGGTGAAAATGGTTATGGTGATGAGTTTGGCATAGGAAGCCCTGAAGCTTTTACAGTATTAGAGGTTGCCGAACTGTTTGGTGGCGAAATTCAAATGCTCCCTGAACGTAAAGGTAATCGTATGACAGCTAATGTCATAACCGATAAAACCAAAGCACTTGGCTGGTCGCCAAAGTGTACTCTCGCAGACTATATTGAAATGTTAAGAATAAGTAACTGGGACAAAGTATGAGTGAAACTACAGTATTTATCCCTCCACATGAATTAAACACGGCAGTATTGTTTTTAGTGTTTAATCGATTAGACACAACCAAGCAAGTTTTTGAAGCTATTCGCCAAGCAAAACCGCCGCGCCTTTATGTCGCTGCCGACGGCGCGCGCGCCAATAAAAAGGGTGAAGCAGATAAAACTCAGGCCGTACGCGATTACATCATGCAAAATATTGACTGGAAATGTGAGGTTGAAACGCTATTCCGGGAAGAAAACTTGGGTTGTAAATATGCCGTAAGTGGAGCAATTACCTGGTTCTTTGAAAATGAAGAACAAGGTATTATTCTAGAAGACGACTGCTTACCTAGTCAGAGTTTTTTTTGGTTTTGTGAAAATTTATTGCATAAGTATAAGGATAACCCACAGATTTGGGCCATAGGGGGGACGAATCTATTGTCTGGAATGGGTGTAAATGATTACCTTTACTCTCTTCACGGAACAGTGTGGGGTTGGGCAAGTTGGGCAAATATATGGAAAAATTATGATATAGATATAGATGTTTCTTATAAAAAATTATCACACTATCCAGCTTCAATGAGCGAATCTTCGAACCTTAAAAATATTTTGTGCACTATTAAACAGCTAAGCTACAGTTCATGGGATTATCAATGGCTTATCGCTAGGATAAGGTGCAATGGATTAACAGCGCTTCCAGGGGTAAATCTGATTAAAAATATAGGTTTTGGAGGGGGGGATTCAACACATACAGTTCATTTTGATGAAAGATTAGTTAAGGATAATAAAGAAATGCAATTCCCATTAAGCGGAGGACAGGTGGCTCGTGATATAGCTTATGATAAAGCTTTATGGAGGTATAAAAATTCATTAATGAAAATATTCATAATTAACACTAAGTACATTCTAAAACTAATAGTAGGTAAAAAATGCTAAGAAAAGTAAAAAAAATATTGAAGGATTATTCAGAATACAGGAAAGACTACGAGAGCGCCTTTTCATTATTTGATAAAAATTTAGATGTTGATTTAATAGTTACAGTTTATGATAAAAGTGGGGAAATTTTAAAAACAACCAGTAAAAATATAGACTTTAAATTCCATATTGATAATGGAAATGTAATTAAAGTAGACGGTTTATTAAAAGAACTTAATTATTACGACTATTTGGTCAATTTTTTACACAAAATAGCCTCTGCAAAATTTAATAAAAAAGTATCCAAATATCTCGCAGATAATGGATTTGAAAATATCCATAAAGTGAATCCGACCATTCAAGAGTTAACTGAATATATTTTAACAGTAAGAAAGGGGGTTAGTTATTTCCAAGGATCTTTAATGAGTAGTATTGTGTACCATTTATTTAAGAAAAAAGATTTTTTCTATAATGAGATGGAGCCCAATATAAGATACCATTTACCAATTACATATATGACAAGAGAGAATAAAAAATATGCGGAAAAAAGGCTTAGTACAGGACAGGCGACTGTACATGGTCCTCATATAGATTCATGGTTTTGGCATCCATATAACACTATTAATGTTTGGGCTGCAATTGGAAAAATAACTAAACACAATGGATTATGGGTAATGCCAAATACTATAGGAATAGCCCCTAAATATAATGAAAAAAAACATATTGAAAAAGATGAGTATATTAATCATGATAATGTTTATGTAACAGAGTTGCAGCAAGGGGATGCAATAATTTTTAGTAGTGAGTTGTACCACTCATCGGTTGTAAATGAAACAGATATTTCAAGGCTAATTATCTCAATGAGAATGACACTCGATAGGCCAAACTTTTTTAATACTAGTGAATATTTATACGATTATAGAAAGGTTACATTTCAAGATTCCCCCTTACCAGAGATTGAAAAAATATCAAGGAAGTTAAGTAAGCGTGTACCAGGAGTTATCCCATTTGGAATTGGCACTAACAATGAAAATAAAGTCAAAGCTTCTGAATTAGTAATTAAAGCTGAAGAAGATAGAATTTTTGTGAGAAAGGGGTTAGTGATCGAGGGGTATGCTCATGAAATAGGGGAAAATATTATTTTAATAGGCTACCAGGATAAGTATTATGCTTTTAATAGATTTTGCCCTCATGCAGGTGCCGACTTGTCCAGTGGAGGTTATATTGATGAAGGTAATCTAATTTGTCCGTGGCACTTGTTGAGTATTGATTTAAACGGCAATAGTAAGTGTGGAAAACTAAAAAAATATAATGTTGATATAATTAAATCAACATTAGTAATTCATAAAAAATGAAAATCGGAATATTGACATTTCACGAGGGTATTAATCACGGTGGTTTTTTCCAAGCTTTTTCGACATATAAGTTTTTAAAAAATAATGGATACGATGTTGAAATCATCAACTATAAAAATAAAATTCATTGGCTTGCTGAATACAAAGCTTTTTTATTAACGAAAAATCCAAAAAAATTAATTTTTAATATCAAGAAGATCTTTGCTTTTAAGGAAGATCAGAAAGAAATGAAGCTTGGGAAGTTCGCTACCGACATTTCAATGATAAAGCTTGAATTTGATGTTATTGTTGTTGGTAGTGATATTGTTTGGAATTATGAGTGGGCTTTTCTTGGAAAGGATCCTGTTTATTTTGGAAAGGGATTGAAATCTAAAAAATGGGTTTCTTATGCCCCAAGTTTTGGTGCCGTGGATTGCGAAACCACTACTATTCCTGACTACGTAAGAAGAGGTCTAAAAAATTTTAACCATATCAGTGTCCGTGATGAAAACTCAAAGTGTATTGTTCGAAAAGCATCGGGCAAGAATGCAACGGTGGTTCTTGATCCAACTTTTTTGCTTGATACAAAAGGTATGGAAAAAAAGATAAGAATTAAGAAGAGGTTTTTATTGGTTTATGCCTTTTCACTTAGAGATAGTGACATTAAACAAGCTAAAGAATTTGCAAAATCAAATAGTCTCAAGGTTGTTGCTATTGGGTATAGTCAGCCTTGGGCAGATTACAATATCATTGCTCTAGGGCCTTTTGAGTGGATCGGATATTTTGATAAGGCTTGCTATGTCTTAACAAGTACTTTTCATGGTACTTTGTATTCATTAAAGTATAAAAAGAATTTTATTACATCAAGCAATGAGGCTGTTTTTAATAAAACAAAAACAATTTTATCTAAGCTTGGTCTTATGGCGAGATTGACAGAGGGTGCAAGCAACTTTGAGGCGCTTTATTCTTCAGAAATTGAATATGAAAGTGTAAATAATATTCTTGATCTGTTAATTGTAGATTCTAAAAAATATCTGCTTGAGGCAGTTCAAAATGATTAAAAAATTGATCAAACTAATTTTACCGAACTCTTTATTAAAAAATATTTTAGGTATTTATTCAAGACTAAATACATTTAGACAATACATATATGACCTTAAGGTTTATCAGCAGTTTAATGGGGCGAAATCCAAAAATAATACCTCTCAATTAGAAGGTAAAATTATTGCGCATTATCATGTTTTAGAGAAAGGGCTTAGTCACCCGACCCCTAAGAATTGTTTCAGTTTGCCTGTTGTTAAGGGTCTTATTAAGTTAATTCATCAATATGATGCATTAACTAGAATACGTTCGCGACAAGTTGATGTCGCTGTTGAGGTTCTGAAACAATATCTAACTTTTCCTACAAATCAGTCCTGTATTACCGTGAACTTAATAGCGTCGATATCGTCATTAAGGTGTATTTCAAAATTTAACTCTGGCTCTTATGAATTTACTAGATCGGAATTTTTTAAAAACTCAGAGGCTAATTTTGGTGACTTTGCCTTATCTAGATATAGTGTTCGTGATTTTACCGATGAAGATGTTTCCGTAGATTTATTAAAAGAAGTTGTTAAAATTGCACAAAAAACTCCTTCAGTTTGTAATCGCCAAACAGCTAAGGTGCACCTATTGATTAACAAGAAAGATATTAAAAATCATCTAGCTCTGCAAAATGGTAATAGGGGGTTTGGCTATAAAATTAACAAATTATTAATTGTATCAAGTGATTTATATTTTTTTGAAGGGTCTAGAGAAAGAAATCAAGCATTTGTTGATGGTGGAATGTTTGCAATGTCAATTCTTTATGCTCTTCATTATCATAAGATTGGTGCAGTCGCCTTAAATTGGGCTTACGACAATAAGCAGGATAAGGCTTTACATGATTTAGGTCGGGTACCTGAAAATGAAAAAATTATTTTATTCATAGGCGTTGGTTATCCACCCGATAACTTTAAAGTTGCTGTATCTGATAGAAGAAGTTTAAATGAGGTCATGAGCATACAATGAAAATCCTTAACGTTAACACTCTAGACACCAAAGGCGGCGCGGCGCGGGCGGTTCATCGTTTGCATAAGGCGTTATTGGCTGAGGAGGGTGTCGATAGTCAAATGCTGGTGCAGTCGAAATCATCGGATGATTTTACAGTCATCGGTCCACGAACCAAAGTGCAAAAAGGTTTGGGCAAGTTGCGCCCGTCTTTGGATAGTCTGCCCATTCACCGTTATAAAGAGCGCACCAAGACGTTATTTAGCCCTAGTTGGTTGCCATTTTCGTCCATTGTCGAGCGTATTAATGTGATTAACCCCGATGTGGTGCATTTGCATTGGATTGCCGGTGGCATGATGCGCATTGAAGACCTTGCCAAAATTAAAGCACCGATCGTATGGAGTTTGCATGATGATTGGGGGTTTACTGGTGGCTGTCATATTAAGTGGGAATGCGAACGTTACAAGCAAGAATGTGGCGCGTGTCCACGTTTAGGTTCTACAAAAAAAAATGATTTGAGTCGTAAAGTGTTTTTAAGAAAGAAAAAAGCTTTTTCAAAAATCCAAAATTTAACCGTTATAGGTCTAAGTCGTTGGTTAACAGAGTGCGCAAAGCAGAGTACTTTATTTAAAGTACGTAATGTAATTAATTTACCCAATTTATTAAACACTGAGACCTTTTCGCCTTTTGATAAACAACAGGCACAGGCGTTGTTAAATTTACCACGGGGTAAAAAATTGGTGCTGTTTGGTGCCATGGGCGCGACGAGTGACGTTAATAAAGGCTTTAAAGAATTATCTGATGCCTTAAAGCAAGTCAATTCGAAAAATACTGAACTAGTAGTATTTGGCAGTAGTCAGCCCAAAACCCCGCAAGATTTTAAACAAAAAACACATTATTTAGGCCATTTGCATGACGATGTGAGTTTGCGCATGTTGTATAGCGCGGCTGATGTTATGGTCGTACCGAGTTTGCAGGAAGCCTTTGGTCAAACGGCATCTGAATCCATGGCGTGTGGAACGCCAGTTGTGGCGTTTGCTGCAACGGGACTATTAGATATTGTTGATCACCAAATTACCGGCTACCTTGCCAAACCTTACAATACGACTGACCTCGCCCAAGGCATTGAATGGGTAATGAATGCATCCAATTACCAGGAAATTAGTCGAAATTCCCGTGAAAAAGTCCTACGGGAATTTGATAGCCAAGTGGTGGCGAAGAAGTATATCGATTTATACAATCAAATTATAAAAGGTACGGTGTGAAAGAGGTTCTTGTTGTTGGTGGGGCAGGGTATATCGGCTCACATATGGTTAAGATGCTGGCAAAGTCGGGTTTTGAGGTGACGGTGTTTGATAACTTATCTACCGGATATAAAAGCTTGGTGAAATATGGCAAGTTAGTTGTGGGTGATTTAGCAGATAAACCTTTGTTAGAAAAGTTGTTTTCTGAACATGATTTTCAGTCTGTGATTGATTTTGCCGCATTTAGTTTGGTGGGGGAGTCGGTCAGTGAGCCAGCAAAATATTATCGTAATAATGTCGCTAACACGCTGAACCTACTGGATGTAATGGTGCAATATAAGGTGATGCATTTTGTGTTTTCTTCAACCGCGGCTACCTATGGCAATCCGGTCTATACGCCTATTGACGAACAACATCAACAGGTACCGATAGCAATATTTAAACAACTACTAAAATAAAAAAAAACGACCAGGCTTAGCTAGTTTTGGAAATAAAATGACAGAAGTTACAGTAATAAATCCCTCTTACAGTACCACGCGCACCGTAACGCGCCAACAGCCTGTGATTGAAAAACAAACAGAAGGTAAGTTTGAAACCGTCTTATTCCTACCCGAGGGCGAAGCCAGGCAAGGCGAAGGCGGCTTACGCACCCAAGGTTACTTTAAAACCAGCCTAGAGGGTAAGCCTCTTATTACGGTGGTTACTGTGGTATTTAACGGTGAAAAATATCTCGAAAATACTATTTTAAGTGTTATAAATCAGGCTTATGACAATGTAGAATATATAATAATTGATGGCGGCTCAACTGACGGAACTATTGATATTATAAAAAAATATGAAGACAAGCTTGATTATTGGATAAGTGAATCTGATGACGGTATTTATGACGCAATGAATAAGGGGATCGATTTAGTGACAGGAGAGTGGGTTAATTTTGTAAATTCTAGTGATATGCTAAATGGAAATGCATATACCGTAATTTTAGATTGTTTAGTAAAAAAATCACATAAATGTGATGTAATTGCATTTGGGTATTCTATTGTAAATATTAAAAGTAATTTGTTGAAAACTGACTTTAAACCTAATCTAAATAAGAAATGGAAAATGCCATCAAGCCACAATTCAATAGTTTATAAATCTAATGTACTTAGAGAGTATAAGTTTAATTTAAATTTTAAATATGCATCTGATTTTGATCAAATAAATAAAATTAACAATACTAGAATTATTTGTAAAAATAATTATATTTTATTAAGATTAAGAAATGATGGGTTTATTGCGCAAAATAAACGCCAATCATTTTTAGAATATTTTCAAATATGCCGGAAAGATATCAATAAGATATATGCACTTTACTGGCTATCTAGATCAATATTAGAGTATGCGTTTTTAAAAATTAGAAAAGTTCAATGAGAAGTGAAAAGGTTTTGCATTTTATATATGGTGATTTAGCATACAAAAATTTTTTGCATCCACTCATTCAATTTAATGAGAATACTTTTTTATCTCAAGATGTAGTTATTGGTGGCAATAGTATTGATAAGTCATTCAAGTTAATGAAAGACAAGGGTCTACATTTTGGTTATAATTTTAAGTTAACAAGTTTTCGTATTAATTTTTATAAAATATTTAGACTTATTTTAAAAAAATCTCCTTCAATTGTGATCGCCCATATGTCTTTGTGCGCGACATATCCATTGCTAATTTCTAAAATATTAAAGGTCGAAAAACGAATATATATATGTCATGGCGCTCCATATCTGGGCTACGGTGGCGTATTGAGATTAATCTTAAAGATTATTGAAAAATTTAACATTTCATTATCAACTTTGACCATATGTGTGTCACCTTCAATTCAATATGAGTTGAGAAAGATAGCTAAAAAATCTCATATTGTTTCAACTAGCCCCGGATCATGCTCAGGCCTTCCATATGAAAAATATTTAAGTAAAGATGGCGTGTACAACAAGTTTGAAAACCAAAGAGATGAGCTTAAAGTTTTATATATTGGAAGAGCCAATAGAAGAAAGGGAGTGTACGATCTTCTTGGCGCTGCTAATAGTAAGAGCATTTTGGAAAGAAAAATAAGTATAGATGTGGTAGGTATTGATCTTTCAGAATTATCAATTAATTTAAAAAACTTGCCAGTCAATGTAAGGTTTCATGGGTTTCAGTTGGACCTAAGTTCTTTTTATCTTGATAATGATATTGTAATTTTACCAAGTTGGCATGAAGGGTTTGGATATGCTCTATTAGAGGGTGCCGCTTTTGGGTGTGCCATGATAGCATCTAAGATACCAGGGCCTGATAGCATAGTAATTAATAATGTTAATGGGAGTCTAATACCCGCAAGGTCGCAAAGGGGAATTGAGGAATGTATATTAAATTATTACAATGATAGGGATATGTTATTGAATCACATGAAAAATGCATATATAAGGTCTCTAGACTTTGAAGAAAATAAGATCCTTGCACAAATGACAGACTTTTTAACAAACAATCAATATCGAACATAATATTATGATTGATATTTTACAATCCTTAATTGTTGTTGCTATTTCTTTGTATTTAACTATATACATGGGGAGGAGGCTGAATTTAGGACCAAACCTTGCAATATTAATTTTTAGTGTGCATACTTTGTATTGCGTTATATATTTTTATTTATACACACAAATTGGCTATGCAGATGCAGTTATGTACTACAATTCATCTCTTGTTGATGAATTTAATTGGATGCCAGGGAATAACTTTACAATATCGCTGACAAAGGTTTTGACAAATTTTCTTAAATTAAATATGTTTAATGCTTTTTTGATATTTAATATGTTTGGCATTATAGGAATTCAATTTTTATTAAGAGTATTGTTAGATATATGGCCAAAGTCTGGGAATATTAGTTCATATATGCCATATTTTATAATACTGCTACCAGGGCAAAGTTTTTGGAGTTCTGCGCTCGGAAAGGATGGAATTGCATACTTGTCAATATCTATCTTATTATATGGATTGCATACTCATAAATATAGTTATCTAATAGTATCGATTTTATTAATGTTTTTGATTAGGCCGCATATTGCTCTTGTAATGATACTATCCACACTTGTTGTTTTTGTAGTATCTAGCTTTCATAAAAAGCCATCTAAATATATATTATTATTATTTTCTATATTTTCTTTATTTTTTGGATTGTTAGCAGTATTAAATTTTCTTGGAATAAGTAGTTTTTCTATAGTCAATATACTCAACTTTATAGAAAGTCGTGAAAGTTTGGAAATGCCCGGGGGGTCGAGTTATGCTATCGAGAACAAGATTTTTATTGAAAGGGTGTACAATTTCATGTTAGCCCCATTATTTTTTGATGCAAAAAATGCAGTAGCTATTATCTTTTCACTTGAAAATTTGTTTATATTAATATTTTTAATAAAATACATCTTATTTAATTTAATTTCTATGTTGAAAAAAATTAGAACGCCAATTATCTTTTACTCTATGGTGTACTCAACTGTATCAATTGTGATAATGTCAATAACAACAACAAATATAGGCATTGCATTGAGGCAAAAATATATGATACTTCCTTTTTTATTTGTATTAGGGGCAATAGCCGCAAAAGATTATTATATTAAATCTAGATACAGAAAAAATATAGCCGAAAGATGAAGCGATTTTTTGACTTATTCTATATTTTTTTAAGCTCCCCACTAATTGTCCTTGTTTTTTTATTGGTTGCCTTAATGGTTCGAATTAAATTAAACTCTCCAGTTTTATTTAGGCAATCTCGTCCGGGGCTGAATGGAAAAATATTTAATGTGTATAAATTTAGAACAATGACTAACGAGTGTAATGAGAGCGGCAATCTTTTATCTGACGAAGCTAGGTTAACTGAATTTGGTAAATTTTTACGCTCAACAAGTTTAGATGAATTGCCTAGCTTATGGAATGTTTTAAAAGGCGATATGAGCTTGGTAGGGCCCAGACCATTATTGGTAGAGTATTTACCTTTGTACTCAACTCAACAGGCTAGACGTCATGAAGTTAAACCAGGAATTACAGGGTGGGCACAAGTTAATGGACGTAATGCAATCAGTTGGGAGGAGAAATTTGATTTAGATGTTTGGTATGTAGACAATCAATCAATTTGGCTGGATATTAAGATACTATGGATGACTGTAAAAAAAGTAATTGTGCGTGATGGTATCAGTCAAAGTAATCATGTAACTATGGATAAATTTAAAGGGAGTTTATAAAAAAGTGAGTGATAGATTTTCTAATTGGAAGTATCCAGATATTGAGGATGGCAAACCTACAAAATATAATTGGGTGGTTCAAAATTTAGATGGCCTGGATTTAGGTTTTAAAACTGATATTGGTGCTTTTTCATATATTAACGCCTTGTGCGGCGTTATTATTGAAGATAATGCCCAAATCGGATCACATTGTTCTATTTATTCTGTATCTACTATCGACAATTCTTCTGGCAAGGTTGCGTTAAAAAATAATTGTCGAATTGGTAGTCATTCAACTATTCTTCCAGGCGTATCAATTGGTAAAAATTCAATAATTGGTGCACATAGTTTGGTCAATAAAGATATTCCCGATAACGTTGTTGCTTTTGGTGTGCCTGCTAAAGTGGTTCGTAAACTAACTAATGATAAATAATCAATTTTCATCATGGCCTTCATACACCGTAGAGGAGGCTGTTGCAGTTCATGAAGTTGTATTGTCTAATAAAGTTAATTATTGGACTGGCAATGAATGTCGTGACTTTGAGAAAGAATTTGCTATTTGGTCAAACTCTGAATATGCGGTAGCCCTTGGAAACGGGACATTAGCTTTGGACGTTGCATTTAAAGCTTTGAATATTGGTGTTGAAGATGAAGTGATCGTCACTTCCCGTACCTTTATCGCTTCAATATCTTCTATTGTAAATTCTGGAGCGATACCTATATTTGCTGATGTGGATTTAGCCTCTCAAAATATTACGCCAGACTCTATTCGCTCTGTCATTACCGACAAAACAAAAGCAATTGTCTGTGTTCATTTGGCTGGCTGGCCATGTGATATGAGTGAAATAATGGCTATCGCTAACGAGCATGATTTGTATGTAATTGAGGATTGTGCTCAAGCGCATGGAGCAAAATACAAAGGAAAATCTGTTGGGTCAATTGGACACATTGGTTGTTGGAGTTTTTGTCAGGATAAGATAATGACCACAGGTGGCGAAGGTGGCATGGTAACTACCAATGATGAATCTTTGTGGCGAGAGATGTGGGCATATAAAGACCATGGTAAGAGTTATGAGGCTGTGTATGAACGAGAGCATTCTGAAGAAGGGTTTAGATGGCTACATGAATCGTTTGGCACCAATGGGCGTATGACTGAAATGCAGGCAGCAATTGGCAGAATTCAGTTAAAAAGAATGCCAGATTGGCACAGTAAGCGCTTGAGCAATGCCAACAATATTTGGAATGCTGCTAAACAATGTAAAGGATTACGAGTGCCCGTTATTCCTAATCATATAGAACACGCTGCTTACAAGTGCTATGTTTTTGTTAAAGGTGGCGTTGAGCTACGTGACAAAATAATAATGGAGATCAATGAAAAAGGCGTTCCTTGCTATTCTGGATCTTGTTCAGAAGTCTATTTAGAAAAGGCATTCGACAATACTGGATTTAGACCCAAAGAAAGACTTGCAGTTGCAAAAGAGCTAGGAGAAACGAGTTTAATGTTTTTAGTTCATCCAACTTTAACTAAGGAAGAAATTCAAAAAACATGCGACGTTTTAACAGAAGTGGCTTTAGCTAACTATGATGACTAGGAACAATTAGCCAATCTTGATCGCTCCAGCTTTGAAGATATCTCATCGCACTAGCTTCTGATTTCCAGCCGCCTCTAAGCATAATTTTCTCTAACGGGATATTTTTGTCTAATAAATCCAGTGCAGCGCCAACTCTAAATGAATGACCTGATAGTTCTCCAATTTGATTCAGGCCAGCTTTCTTTTGAAGACTCTTTAAAATATGGTTAATTGATGCAGGCGTAAGTGATGGGTTAGTAGATAGATTTCGTTTAAAGCTTCTAAGGATGTGGCCACTATTTTGATCAATTGCTAATGACCAGCTTGAGATCATCTCAGAAAGTTCACCAGATATTGGAATTATTTTCCCTTGATTGTACTGATCAGTTTTAGAGTATCTCAGTAGGAGTGCATGCTTATGATTGCCAAGATGTTGCAAGTCTTCAAATTTGAATTGACAAATTTCTGAGCGTCGACGCATGGTTTCATAACCTAGTTGTAAAAGCAGTTTGTTTCTGAGACCAGTAATATCATCAGAACACACATTTTTAAGTTTTGTTAGGATGTCATAAGTTATAGGTGTCGCTTGTTTTTGGGGCTTTCCAAATTTTCTTCTAAGTTTTTTGATGGTTAGAATAACCACAGGCTCTTTTGTGGGATTGGTGCTTTTAGTGAGATTGAATATACTACTAAGGCTAGCCACTCGCCTTTGAATAGTTGCAACAGTTAGGTTTTCACCCATCTGTAGAATGTAGTCTGCAAATTTATCTTCATGAATATTAAAAGGATCGTATTGATATTTATGACACCAGTTGGAATAATGCATATAATCTGATCTATAAGATCTAATTGTATTGGGTGCGTAAGCACCCTCTAAAGAATTAAAGAGATAAGTTATTTTTTTCACGTTTAATATTGATTGATATATTA
>Ga0181555_1001534_pt1 | contig 20353 bp, 20 predicted proteins | sample 011ome_15_FD_145601 | JGI IMG/M metagenome (GOLD analysis project Ga0181555, IMG submission 145601) | Coastal salt marsh microbial communities from the Groves Creek Marsh, Skidaway Island, Georgia - 011504AT metaG (spades assembly) | ecosystem: Environmental > Aquatic > Marine > Intertidal zone...
AGATGGGTCAATTTCGACATCGAACTTCCAGTTGGGACAGCTAAACGAGACACCATTATGGCAAAGTCCGGGAGGCTTATACACGCTTAAAGCGTCATCAATTAACTTAGAAACGTAGCGATATCGTCGAGAGCAGCCCGTGTGATATCTGGCACCTGCACGCCCTTCGCTGGATAACCCACCACCAACAGCAAAAATGGTCGCTCATGGTCTGGGCGCTGGAGAATCTCACTGAGAAATTTCATTGGGCTAGGGGTATGCGTCAATGTGGCAAGGCCAGCTCTATGCAATGCCGTAATCAACATACCGGTGGCAATACCGACTGACTCCGAGGTGTAGTAGTTTTTGTGCTTATTGCCATCCACATCGAGCGTGACTTTCTTTAAAAAAATCGCTATCAGCGCTGGCGCCGTTTCCAAGAAAGGTTTCTGCGCATCGGTCCCCAACGGTGCCAGTGCCCGCAACCATTCATCGGATGCACGGTGATCATAGAGTTCGCGCTCTTCTTTTTCAGCGGCCTCGCGAATCTGCCGCTTGAGCGTTGGATTCTGTACCACAACAAAGTGCCAGGGCTGCATATTGGCGCCGCTCGGCGCTGTGCCAGCCGCACGGATAGCATCTTCTAGAACAGACTGTGGAACCTCTTGAGGAGAAAACTCACGTACTGAGCGGCGCGTGGACATCTGCTGATAAAACGCCCTCGCCTCGTCGCGCATGGCCTGTTCTTCAAGAGGCGAAAAATTGAGTGCAATAAACTGATCGGAGTCGGCCATGATCGATAGTTAAGCGTGCTTGGCTTCCTGAATCTTGGCCAGATTGGCTATCGCCATTTTAGCCACGGGAGTAAGACTGGAATCAGCCACGGAGAGTTGCTCAGCAATCAGACTTTTCATCGGTGGCGACCAAAACTTTTCCAAGTGTTGAGCGACTTGATCGGCAACCATTTCATCGCTGCCGTTGGCTGCCATATTCAGTGCGATCTGATTGACCATTTTGATCAGTTTTTGACTTTTTGATTCTGACATTATCGCTCTCTTAATTAACTCTCTGCTGCCCTGTGTATACCACATGGCGGCCGGTTCGGGTAAAGCCGACCAATGTTAAACCGCTCTGTTCGGCGAGTTCGATGGCCAAGGATGTTGGGGCCGAGACCGATGCCAACAGCGGAATATTAGCGCTGGCAGTCTTGGCAACCATTTCGTAGCTGGCTCTGCTGGTGACCAATGCAAAGCCGCCCTGCTTTTCTATATTCGCCTTGTTAGCGTTTTTAGCCAACGCACCGAGCAATTTATCCAGTGCATTGTGGCGGCCGACATCTTCCCGCACCAGTAACACTTCACCGTCTCGGCTGCAGTAGGCTGCACCGTGGACGGCGCCGGTTTGGCGCTGTAAATGCTGCTCTGCCCCCAGTGCACTAACCGCGCGCTGAATGGACTGATGACTGACGACCAGGTCGGCGCTGATCTTGGCTGGCGGCAAAATCGCCTGCTCCAAGGACTCGGCACCACACAGACCACAGCCGGTGCGACCCACCAGATTACGGCGTTTTTCTTTTAACCGGGCAAAGGGTTCGGCGGCGATGGTCAGGGCCAGTTCAATACCTTTTTCCGATTGTTCAATTTCACAATCGAGCAGTTGCTTAATGTTCTGCAAAATCCCCTCACTCAGGCTGAAGCCCAGCGCAAAGTCTTCGAGGTCCTCTGGCGTGGCCATCATCACGACATGAGAGATACCGTTGTAGACCATCGCGATTGCAGTCTCAGTGGCGACCTGGTCGTTGCCCTGAGTGATTTCTCCGGCGTTCCACACCCGGCGAGACACCGATGTTGAGCTGCCGGCAGCGCTCATTAGTGACGCGCTTCCTGCAACAGGTGCTGCTGTTGCTGATCAAAGGATTTTTGCCGCGCCTGCCAGTTAGAGGGGGCGGTTACCTTGCTGATCTGCACAGCGGTGACCTTGTACTCCGGGCAGTTAGTCGCCCAGTCACTGTTGTCGGTGGTAATCACATTGGCACCGGAAACCGGATGGTGGAAAGTGGTGTAGACCACGCCAGGCTTCACCCGCTCTGTCACGTCGGCGCGCAACACGGTGTCACCGACACGGCTATTGATACCGACCCAATCACCGTGGTTGATGCCGCGTTCTTCGGCATCATGAGGATGAATTTCAAGCACATCTTCGGCGTGCCAGGTGCTGTTCTCAGTGCGTCGAGTCTGAGCGCCCACGTTGTATTGCGAGAGGATTCGTCCCGTGGTCAACAACAGTGGGAACTTGCGGTTGGCGCGCTCTTCAGTCGGCACATATTCAGTCATGGCAAAGAACCCTTTGCCGCGCACAAACTCGTCGATATGCATAATCGGCGTGCCCGTTGGGGTGTTGTCATTGCAGGGCCACTGAATACTGCCCTGCTCGTCCAACTTCGCATAGGAGACACCGTTAAAGGTTGGCGTCAACCGTGCAATCTCATCCATTATCTCGGACGGATGCGTGTAGTCCATCTTGCAACCCAGCGCATTGGCAAGTGCCATGGTGCCTTCCCAGTCGGCTTTGCCGCTGAGCGGTGGCATGGCTTTGCGCACACGCGAGATGCGACGCTCGGCATTGGTAAACGTACCGTCCTTTTCGAGAAATGACGCACCCGGCAAAAACACATGGGCAAACTTGGCGGTTTCGTTAAGAAAAATATCCTGTACCACCAAACAGTCCAATGCACGCAATGCCGCTTCAACATGTTGCGTGTTGGGATCGGACTGGGCGATATCTTCGCCTTGACAATAGAGCCCTTTAAATTCGCCCTCGATCGCCGCATCAAACATATTCGGGATGCGCAGACCGGGCTCTGAGTCCAGCACAACGCCCCACTCACCTTCAAACAGCGCGCGAGTGGCACCATCCGAGATGTGTCGGTAGCCGGGCAATTCATGGGGAAAGGAACCCATATCACAGGAGCCCTGCACATTGTTTTGGCCGCGCATTGGGTTAACGCCGACACCTTCACGGCCAATATTGCCAGTCAGCATGGCGAGATTGGCGATACCCATCACCGCCGTCGAGCCCTGACTGTGTTCGGTTACACCGAGGCCGTAGAAAATCGCGCCATTGCCGCCGGTGGCATAAAGCCGCGCCGCAGCCCGCAGATCCGCCGCAGGAACACCACTGAATTGCTCGGTGTTTTCCGGCGAGTGGCGCTCGTCGGCAATAAAAGTTTTCCATTTTTCAAACTCAGCCACATCACAGCGATCGATAATGTAGTCGCGCGCTTCAAGGCCTTCATTAACAATCACATGCGCCAGTGCATTGAGCACGACCACATTGGTGCCCGGCCGCACCGGCAGGTGATAGTCGGCACGAATATGCGGCGAGCTGACCAGTTCGATCTTGCGCGGGTCGATCACAATTAACTTGGCGCCTTCGCGCAGACGGCGCTTGAGACGCGAACCAAAGACCGGGTGAGCTTCAGTGGGGTTGGCACCCATCACCACAACCACGTCGGCCTCGGCCACCGAGGCAAAGGTTTGGGTTCCGGCTGATTCTCCGAGGGTGGTCTTTAAACCAAAGCCGGTGGGCGAATGGCAGACTCGTGCACAGGTGTCGACATTGTTGTTGCCAAACCCGGCACGCACCATTTTTTGTACCAGATAGACTTCTTCGTTGGTGCAGCGCGAGGATGAGATGGCACCAATGCTGGTGCGGCCATACTGCGACTGGATCGCTTTAAAGCGCTGCGCGGTGTAGCTGACCGCTTCTTCCCATGAGACTTCACGCCAGGGATCATCGATGCTGTCACGTATCATTGGCACTGTAATGCGGTCTTTGTGGGTGGCATAACCAAAGGCAAAACGCCCCTTCACGCAGGCGTGCCCTTCATTGGCCTTGCCGTCTTTGTAAGGGGTCATGCGGACAACCTGATTGCCCTTCATTTCGGCTTTAAATGAACAGCCGACTCCACAATAGGCACAGGTGGTGGTCACTGAATGTTCCGGCTTACCCGCTTCAATGATGCTCTTTTCGGTCAGTGTGGCGGTTGGGCAGGCATTGACACAGGCGCCACAGGAAACACATTCGGAATCCATAAAGGCTTCGGCCTGACCGGCACTCACTTTGGATTCAAAGCCGCGACCTTCGATGGTTAGGGCAAAGGTACCCTGCACTTCTTCACAGGCGCGCACGCAGCGTGAGCAGACAATGCACTTGGATGGATCAAAGGTGAAATACGGATTGGATTCGTCTTTCTCGGCAACCAGGTGGTTTTCGCCCTCAAAGCCGTAACGCACAGACCGCAGGCCCAGTTCGCCGGCAGTGTCCTGCAGTTCGCAGTCGCCATTGGTTGGACAGGTCAGGCAGTCAAGTGGATGGTCGGAGATATACAGCTCCATCACATTGCGCCGCAGCTTGGCAATTTCGTCAGACTGGGTGCGTACCTGCATACCGGCTTCAACCGTCGTGGTGCAGGAGGCCGGGAAACCACGGCGACCTTCGATTTCTACCAGACAGACGCGGCAGGAGCCAAAGGATTTGAGCTGGTCTGTGGCGCAGAGGCGCGGAACCTTTACACCGCTCTCGGCGGCGGCACGCATTACTGAAGTGCCTTGAGGCACGCTGACCTGCACACCGTCTATGCTCAGCGTGACCAGTTCAGTGCTGGTGCTGGCTGGCGTGCCGTAATCCGCTTGAGGTTCGTAGAATTCCAACATCTTAATGATCTCCTGAGCCGCTGAGGTCTTGCGAGGAAGTGCCAAAGTCCTGCCCGAAGTGAGTGAGTGCACTGCGTACCGGGAACGGTGTCATGCCGCCCATAGCACAGAGCGAGCCCATTTCCATGGTGTCACAGAGTTCGTGCAACAAAATTAAATTATCATCGCGATTTTCGCCGGCGACAATTCGGTCAATAACTTCCACACCGCGCACTGAACCGATCCGACAGGGTGTGCATTTACCGCAGGATTCTGCGACACAGAATTCCATCGCAAAACGCGCCTGGGCAGCCATATCCGCAGTATCATCAAACACCACTACACCGCCGTGGCCAATCATGGCTTTGATCGCGGCAAAGGCTTCGTAGTCCATTGGTGTGTCCCACTGCGATTCAGGCAAGAAAGCACCCAACGGACCACCCACTTGAATCGCGCGAATGGGGCGGCCACTGAAGGTGCCCTGACCATAGTCTTCGACGACTTGGCGAAGGGTGACGCCAAAGGCCAGTTCAATCAGACCACCGCGCTTAATATTTCCGGCCAATTGAATCGCCAGTGTGCCGCGCGAGCGACCCATACCAAAGTTCTGATACGCCGCTGCACCCTGAGCTAAAATAGTCGAAATCGCTGCCAAGGTAAGCACATTATTGACCACAGTGGGCTTGCCAAAAAGACCTTCGATAGCTGGCAGTGGTGGCTTGGCGCGAACCATGCCGCGCTTGCCTTCCAGACTTTCAAGTAGCGATGTTTCCTCACCGCAAATATAGGCTCCTGCACCAAGGCGAACTTCCAGATCGAAGCGCTTGCCGGAACCCTGAATATTGTCACCGAGGAAATTGGCCACAGTGGCTTTTTCAATGGCGGCATTTAATAGCTGGTGTGCCTTCGGGTATTCCGAGCGCAGATAGATATAACCCTGTGTGGCGCCCACGGCCAGTCCGGCGATGGTCATGCCCTCGATCAGCTGGTAGGGATCAGATTCCATCACCAAACGGTCAGCAAAGGTGCCCGAGTCACCCTCATCGGCATTGCACACAATGTATTTTTGCGCGGCATCACAGTCATGCACGGTCTGCCATTTAATTCCAGCGGGGAATGCTGCGCCGCCGCGACCGCGTAGACCAGACTCTTTAACCTGATCGACAATCTGCTGGCCACTCAGAGCCAAGGCATTTTTCAGTCCTGTAAAGCCATCCAGCCGTCGATAGTTATCCAGGCACAGCGGATCACCTTCACCGGAACGGGCGTAGGTCAGGCGCTGCTGAGAGGCAAGATAGGGAATCGCCGCAATCTCACCCTGGTACAGCGGGTGAGCACTGGCATCATCACTCAGGGCGTCGAGAATCGAGGGAATATCCTCGGCACTGACCGGACCAAAACCAATCCGCCCCTGATCAGTTTCAACTTCTAACAGCGGTTCTAGCCAAAACAGACCACGCGAACCATTGCGTACCGGTTCGTTACCGGCGGCCTGCAGCGCAGCGGCAACCGCATCGGCGCCGAGTGCTAATGCGGTGGTGTCCTGAGGGATATAAAATGTCATTTTGACACCCCCAGCTGACTGATCAGTTGCTCAAAACGTTCAGGACTGACTCGCGCGTGAATATCGTCATCAATCCGAATTGAAGGTGAACAGGCGCAGTTGCCAAGGCAGTAAACCGGCTCAAGGGTGATATTCCCATCTGCGGTAGTCTCATGATAATCGACCCCCAACAGGGCTTTTGCATGAGCTTCCAGCTGTCGCGAACCCATCGACTGACAGGCTTCAGCGCGGCAGATCTGCACACTGTGCTTGCCCACTGGATGGGTTTTGAAATCATGGTAGAAGCTGATAACACCATGAACTTCGGCACGGGACAGATTTAAACCCTTGGCGATAACTGGCACAGCGCTATCGGGCACATAGCCCAGCTCGGCCTGAATCGCATGTAGCAGTGGCAGCATGGCGCCGGGCAGATCCTTGTACTGCTCGACTAATGTGCTGACTGCACCCTGTGTCTGATGAGAACTCAAACGTCCTACCCCCATATCTATTGTATGCACGGCCCTAAAAGGCTCGACTATGGGCGGCATGTTAGCACTTAACCCAGAGTGCCCCGCCGCACCTAAGCGACTCTTATTTATCTAATAAGCACCGCTACTCTGAGCGAGCTCTGCCGCACCCGATCAGCCCAGAGCGTGGGCGTGAAAAGCGATATGCTGGCCAATAAAGCTGGCGATAAAAAAGTAGCTGTGATCGTACCCCTCTCGCATGGCAATTTGCATTGGAAATTGAGCTGCCTGGGCTGTTTCAATCAATAGGTCGGTGCGCAGCTGCTCAGCAAGAAAATTATCCGCACTGCCCTGGTCAATCATCACCGGCAGTTGAGCGCAGCGCGCTTTGACCAGCTCGACAGCATCGTGCTGTTTCCACTGTTCGCGATCATCACCCAAATAGTGACTAAAAACTTTTTCACCCCAGGGACAGCTGGCCGGCGAACAGATCGGCGCAAAAGCCGAGACCGACTTGAAGCGCCCGGGGTTTTTAAAGGCAATCGTCAGTGCGCCATGGCCACCCATCGAGTGGCCCGATAGTGAAACTCGCGTGGCATCCACTGGAAACTCAGCATTTATCAAGGCCGGTAGCTCATCGACAATATAGCTATACATCTGATAGTGCGTAACCCAGGGCTGCTGAGTAGCATTGATATAAAAGCCTGCTGCCAGACCCATATCATAGGCACCTTCAGGATCGTCGGCGACGCCCTCGCCTCGGGGGCTGGTGTCGGGGCAGACAATAGCAATGCCGTGTTCGGCCGCATACTGCTGGGCGCCGGCCTTTTGCACGAAATTTTCGTCGGTGCAAGTCAAACCTGACAGCCAGTAGAGCACGGGCACCAACCCGGTCTCAGCTTGGGGTGGCAAATAGATTGAAAAGCTCATCTCGCAGTCGAGAACAGCTGAGCGGTGCTTGTAACGCAGCTGTTGACCGCCGAAACTGCGATTAGCGGCAATCTGCTCGAGACTCTGACCCTTCATTTAAAATTCCACCACGGAGCGGATGCTCTCGCCAGCGTGCATCAGATCAAATGCCTTGTTGATATCCTCAAGCGGCATTTTATGTGTAATCAGATCATCGATATTAATTTTGCCATCCATATACCAGTCGACAATTCTCGGCACATCGGTGCGTCCACGGGCACCGCCAAACGCTGTACCACGCCACGAGCGGCCGGTAACCAGCTGGAAAGGTCGGGTGCTAATCTCTTTGCCGGCGCCGGCAACACCGACAATGCAGCTCTCGCCCCAACCTTTGTGACAGCATTCCAATGCCTGGCGCATCACATCGACATTGCCAATGCATTCAAAGCTGTAATCGACGCCACCGCCGGTCATCTGAATAATGTGGTCGACCACATTCTCCACGTCGCGCGGATTGATAAAGTCAGTCATACCAAATTGCTTGCCAAGCGCCGCTCTGGCCGGATTGAGATCGATGCCGATAATACGGGTGGCACCGACCATCTTGGCGCCCTGAATCACATTGAGACCAATACCGCCGAGACCGAAAACTGCCACCGTAGAGCCCGCTTCAACCTTCATGGTAAAGGCCACCGCGCCGATGCCGGTGGTCACACCGCAGCCGATATAACAAATCTTGTCGAAAGGTGCATCTTCCCGCACTTTGGCCAGAGAAATTTCCGGCAGCACGGTGTAGTTGGAGAATGTCGAGCACCCCATATAATGCAAAATCGGCTTGCCCTCAAACGAGAAACGGCTGGTGCCATCGGGCATCACGCCCTGCCCCTGGGTGGTGCGCACCGCCTGACAGAGGTTGGTTTTGGGATTAAGGCAGAAATCGCATTCGCGGCATTCAGCAGTATACAGCGGGATCACATGGTCACCGGGCTTGAGCGTTTTTACCCCCGGACCGACTTCAACGACAACGCCGGCCCCTTCATGCCCAAGGATAGCCGGAAAGGCGCCCTCAGGATCATCACCGGAGAGCGTAAAGGCATCGGTATGACAGACACCGGTAGCTTTGATTTCCACCAACACTTCTCCCGCACGGGGTCCGTCAAGATCGACTTCAACAATCTCCAATGGTTTGCCTGCACCAAATGCAACTGCTGCTCGTGTTTTCATTCGCTTACTCCAAAATTAAATCGTTAATACTCATTTGCGAATCATAGTAAGTGATTGCCTTATCGGGTGAAACCCATTATTTTGAATTGCGCGCTGGCAGATAATCTGCTGTCGGAATTGAAAAACTGCCCTCAAAAAAAATTAAAAAAGGCTTGTCACCATGCCAACCATTCGATGTATCTGCCTTAGTCTTGCGCTGCTGTCGCTGACAAGTCTCGCCAGCCAATTACCCGCAGCGAGCAGCACCAATGAGCTGGTGGTTTTCACGGCGAAAAAAATTATTACGATGGAGCCGGCCATGCCAGAGGCGACTGCCGTGGCGGTCTCGGAAGGTCGTATTGTCGCGGTCGGCAGCCTTGAGTCGCTGGCCAGTTGGCGCGATGCAAAGGGCGCGCGTATCGACAGGCGCTTTGCCGATAAAGTGATTATGCCCGGCTTTATTGATCCTCATGTACACCCTTCTTTGCCCGCCGTATTAACCCAGTTTCCTTTTATTGCCCCGGATCACTGGTCACTGCCAACCGGTGAGTTCCCTGCCGCAACCACACCGGCGGCCTATATTGATCGCCTGCAACAGCTGGTCGCCCAACACCAAGATACAAGCGTGCCATTTATCACCTGGGGTTATCACCCTCTTTGGCACGGCGAGCTGTTCCGCCAGCAATTGAATGCGCTGTTCCCAGATAAACCGGTGATGCTCTGGCACCGCTCGTTCCATGAGATTATCGCCAACGACAGCGCGCTGAGGATGCTCGGCATGACACAGGAGGACGTTGCCGATCATCCTCTGGTTGACTGGGAAAAAGGCCATTTTTATGAAAACGGTCTATATCTTCTGATGCCGAAACTGGCTTTTCTGTTTGATCCGGCGCGCTTCGGCCAGGGTATGCAAAACTTTGTCAAAATGGTACATCAAGGCGGTGTTACCACAGCACTGGACATGGGGCTGGGCATCTTTGGCAACCCCGCTGCCGAGATCAATCTGATACGGCACACCATGGAAACCAGTCAGGCCCCGGCACGGGTGATTCTTACGCCGATTATTACTGACTTTATCACTCGCGGTCGCTCACCTGAGCAGGCTCTGGATGAGATTGATCAGTGGCGCGCACAAAATAGTCACCGAGTTATGATCGATCGACGTTTTAAATTAATGCTCGACGGTGCAATCTATAGCGGTCTGGCGCAGTTTGATTTCCCCGGCTATATCGATGGCCACGAAGGCGTCTGGATGGCGCCGCTCGCGACTACCGAAGAATGGGCTCAGACGTTTTGGAATGCGGACTACCAGTTGCATGCGCACACCAACGGCGACGCAGCGGTGGCGCGATTGATTTCGTTAATAAAGAGTTTGCAGAGCAATAATCCAAAAACAGACCATCGTTTCTCACTGGAACACTTTGCTTACAGCACCGAAGATCAAAACCGTCAGCTGGCGGCCCTTGGCGCGGTGGTCTCAGCTAATCCCTACTACCATTTTATTCTCAGTGATATCTACAGTGACCAATGGCTCGGCGCCGACCGCGGCAACCAGATGGTTCGCCTGGGCTCACTGGAGCGTCTCGGTGTGCCCTTTGCTTTTCATTCCGATAGTCCGATGGCACCACTAGAGCCGCTAACCCTGGTCTCAGCAGCTGTTAATCGGGTGACAATTAATGGCAATCTAACGGGCGCCAATGAGCGTGTCAGTCTGGATGCGGGATTGCGTGCCATTACCATAAATGCAGCCTGGGTCATGGGCTGGGAAGATCAGATTGGCTCGATCCGCGCGGGTAAAAAAGCCGACTTTACGATTCTCGACAAGGACCCCTATCAGGTGGGAGCAGAGGGCTTAAAAGACATCAAAATCTGGGGTACCGTTTTTGAGGGGAGCCCTGCGCCCATCAGTCAAGCAGATTCACAAGACCAATAGGTCTCATTAATAGGTCACACAACCCGTATTGCGCTCTACCATGACCGCCTTGGATCGCTTATATTGGGATCGTCGCGCTGTCAGGCACGGCGCTAAAAGAAACACAAAATAATAACTAAGGGGTATCACGATGTCCGATATTATTCTCTATACACTTGCTCTCACGCTGTTTCAAATCTGGTTGCTGCCGATGGCCGTCAACCTGAAAAATAGTGCTTACCTGCTCTCTAATCGCGATGAACAGGTTGAAACCAGCGTTACTTACCAGCGGATCAAGCGTGCTGCAGCAAACCTGCAAGAGACACTGCCAATCTTTCTCACCCTGGCATTGCTCTCAATAATCATGAATGTCGATACCACTGCTGCTGCAACAGCCTGGCTAGCACTGCGGGTTATTCATCTGGCCTGCTATGCATTTGGCATTGCCTTGATCAGAAGCCTGAGCTGGGTCGGTTCGATTGTTGCGCTTGTCTATATGGCGTTACCGCTGCTGTGATGAGTAGATCACAACTGTTGATCCGTTAATCCATTTACTATCAATCTGCATCGGGCGCGAACAATCGCGTCCGCAGCTATTGGGGAACATTATGTCTAACAAATCTTTTCTGCTTACCGGAAGCCTCTTGCTGGCTGCTTGTAGTCTAGCCGCTTGCAGTGGCTCAGATAAACCGGCCAATACGGCAGGGGCCAATTCCAGTCCTGTGTCTGCGATTCAGTCCGATACCTGTGACAATTACAACCCAGATGGCACAGCGCTGTTTGGTGACGTGCATGTGCACACCAGCTATTCCTTTGATGCCGCTGCCAACAGCCTTGGCACCACACCGACGGATGCCCACCGCTATGCGCGCGGTGAGGCGATCCCATTTTTTCCGGTCGATAAACAGGGCGTTCCTCTGGGCTCGGTGAAAATTGATCGTCCGCTGGATTTTCTCGCGGTGACCGATCACGGCGAATTTTTGGGTGAGCGTGCGCTCTGCCGTACCGAGGGCTCGCCAACCTATGAGACAACCTTTTGTAACAACTATCGCGCCAATGAACGTCAGGGCATGATGATGTTAGCCTCAGTAATCACCACTGAAACGCCCGAGCGTATTAAAGAGCTTTGCGGTGCGGATGGTAGCCTCTGCCGAGACTACGCCGAATCGCCCTGGCAGGATATTCAGCTGGCGGCGAACTCCGCCAATGCACCCTGTGAGTTCACCAGCTTTATCGCCTACGAATACACCGGCACACCCGGCACCTCCAACTATCACCGCAATGTGATCTTTAGAGATGGCAATGTCCCCTCAAAACCAGTCAGCTATATTGATGCGCCCATTGACAGCAAACTGTGGTCTGCACTCGATGCCGTCTGTGATATTGAAAACGGCTGCGACTATCTGACTATTCCGCACAATTCTAATCTGGCCAATGGTCGCATGGCACCCTATATGCAGCTTGAAGATACAACCGAAGCCAAGCGCGCCTATGCCACTGCTCGCCTTAAGCGTGAGCCGATTATGGAGATCTTCCAACACAAAGGTGGCTCAGAATGTATCAACGGTTTGAGCACAGTTTTGGGTGCGCCGGACGAGCTATGTAATATCGAATCAGTCAGACGCATGGGCGAAGACAAAACATTTGTTACCCGAGATATGAGTGGCACCGAGCTGGTTTTGGGTCAGTCCTCAAAAGTTACCGTGGAATGTGAGCCTGGTCAGAAAGGCAGTGATGGCATGCTCGGTGCTGGCTGTGTCCACGCGACAGATTTCCAGCGTTCCGGTCTGCTTGTCGGGCTGGTAGAGGAGCAGGCTATTGGCCTTAACCCCGTCAAACTCGGCACTATCGCCGCGACTGATACCCATTCAAGCACGCCTGGTGCGGTATTAGAATCAGCCTGGACGGGCGCAGTAACTGGTGAGTCAACACCGGCCGATCGCCTTAAGCCCGGCCTGCTGACCAGCGGTATCGATGGCAACCCCGGCGGGTTGGCGGGTGTATGGGCCAAAGAAAATACACGTGATGCCATCTTTGATGCAATGTTGCGCAAAGAAGTATTTGGCACCTCAGGACCACGCATCAGGCCGCGCCTGTTTGCCGGCTGGAATCTCAGTGAAGGTCTCTGCGATAGTCCCGATATGGTCAATCAAGCCTATCAGGCAGGTGTCCCTATGGGCAGTGACCTGCTGCCGACTAAAACTAATGGCAGCGCTCCGGCCCTACTCGCCTATGCTGCCAAGGATCCAGACGGCAAGCCATTGGTTGCACTGCACCTGATCAAAGGCTGGGTTGATGCAGCGGGTAAAATGCACAATGAAGTGATTACAGTGGCTGAAGACCAAGCCGGTGCCGATAGTCTCTGTGTGGTGTATACCGATGATAAGTTTGATGCCAGCCAATCAGCCTATTACTACCTGCGCGCGGTGGAGCCGGAAACGGCCCGCTGGCACACCTATGACTGTGCCGCACTGGAAGAGTCAGAGCGTCCCGAGGTCTGCACTAATGGCTCCTATCCCGAAACAATTCGCGAGATGGCTTGGACCTCTCCAATCTGGTATCAGGGTCAGTAGCTCTCGTTGGCCGCCGCTGCAAGGCGCGCGGCCTCTTGGCGCAGCAAGAACTTTTGGACTTTGCCTGTGGATGTTTTAGCAACTGTGCCGATAACAAATTGTTTCGGCACTTTAAAGCTGGCCATATGTTGCTTACACCAGTCCTTTAGGTCATCTTCGGTTACGCTGTCAGGCGGCGCCAATTCAACAAAGGCACAGGGTGTTTCGCCCCACTTCTCATGCGGCATCGCTACCACCGCAGCCGCAACCACCTGCGGATGCTTGTAGAGCACATCTTCAATTTCAATCGATGAGATGTTTTCTCCGCCGGAAATAATAATATCCTTGGACCGGTCTTTAAGCTGAATATAACCGTCCGGATAGACCACGCCCAGATCTCCGGAGTGAAACCAACCACCTAGAAACGCCTCATCAGTTGCCGATTTATTTTTTAGATAGCCCTTCATAACCACATTACCGCGGAACATCACCTCACCCATGGTTTCGCCATCTCGAGGAACAGGCTGCATGGTCTCGGGGTCAAGCACGTCGAGTTCTTCCAGTGCATGATAGCGCACGCCCTGACGCGCCTTGAGCGTCGCCTGTTGTTCTGCTGGCAAGCTCTCCCACTGCGGATTCCAGTCATTGACCACTGCGGGTCCATAGACCTCAGTAAGACCATAGAGGTGGGTTACATTGAAGCCGGCTTCTCGCATCTCGACGAGCACTCGCTGGGGCGGCGGCGCCGCAGCGGTAAAAAACTCAATCTGTTGAGGCAATGCGCATTTGTATTCGGGCTCGGCATTGAGAATGGTCGACATAACCACTGGGGCACCACACAGGTGCGTAATATTGTGGCGCTGCAAAGCATCCCAGATCGCCTCTGCTCTGACCTCCCGCAGACAGACATGGGTGCCACTTACAGCTGACATGGTCCAGGGGAAACACCAGCCATTACAGTGGAACATGGGCAGGGTCCAGAGGTAGACTGCGTGTTTTTGGATCGACGCAGTAATCGCATTACCCTGAGCCAAGAGGCAGGCGCCGCGATGGTGATACACCACACCTTTGGGGTCACCAGTGGTGCCAGACGTATAATTGACACTGATGGCATCCCACTCATCACGCGGCATCAACCAGGCAAACTCGGGGTCTCCACTGTCGACTACTGCGTCGTAATCCTCTTGGCCGAGCCGGTCTCCGGATTGCAATGCAACAGGGTCTAAATAGTCGATAACCTGTGGTTTAACTGATGCCATCTCGAGTGCGGCGCCAATAATAGGTGAGAAGCCGGTGTCGGTTATCAGCAGCTTGCTCTCGGCATGATCTAGCTGAAAACCGATCACCGCTGCGTCCAATCGGGTGTTCATCGCATGCAACACTGCGCCACACATGGGCACGGCATAGTGCACTTCGAGCATCGCTGGCGTATTAGCCAACATAACCGAGACAGTGTCACCGCGACCTATACCACGGGACTGCAGTGCCGAAGCGAGCTGTCGGCAGCGGCGATAGAAGTCAGCATAATTAATGTGCAGATCGCCATAGATGATGGCGCTGCGTTCCGGAAATACAGCAGCCGCGCGCTCGAGAAAAGTAAGCGGCGTAAGCGGTTGATAATTTGCTGTGTTCTGCTCGAGATCGCGATCGTAAATGCTAGACATAGCGTTAGCCGCCTCCAGGATTATAGAATTATTTGTCCTGCCAGTTGGGCGCTCGCTTTTCAACAAAGGCAGCAATACCCTCTTCTGCATCCTGCTTAAGCATATTGTCGACCATCACTTTTGACGCATAGTTATAGGCGTCTGCCAGTGACATCTCTGCCTGTAGATAAAAGGCACGCTTGCCCACCGCCAATGTCATGCTCGATTTGCTGGCAATCTTTTCTGCCAGAGCCATGGTCTCAGAGGTCAACTTGTCAGCGTCGACACTGCGATTAATCAAACCGATCTGCTCGGCTCTTGCAGCATCAATCATATCGCCAGTCAGGAGCAACTCCATCGCATGTTTGTTCGATACGTTGCGTGACAGTGCAACCATAGGGGTCGAACAAAACAGGCCGATATTGACACCGGGTGTAGCAAAACGGGCGCTGTCGGCTGCCACGGCCAAATCGCAACTAGCAACCAATTGGCAACCTGCGGCGGTGGCCACACCAGCTACTTCGGCGATGACCGGCTTGGGGTTATTCACAATCAGCTGCATCACCGAAGCACAGGTTGCGAATAGTGTTTCAAAATAAAACTGCCCCGCATCATCGGCGGTTCGCGCCGCACTGACCTCTTTGAGGTCATGACCGGCACAGAAAGCGGGGCCATTCGCCGCCAACACAATAACCCGCACGGCGGAGTCCAGCGCAGATTGAGAAAAGACATCTGCTAATTTCGCGAGCATGTTCTCGGAAAGTGCGTTGCGACGCTTTTGATCATTCAGAGTCAGGCGCAAAACACCATTGATCAACTCTACTGATAAAATATCGCTGTTATTGTTTTCCATAATTGTCTCTCCCGGGGGCTGATTGTGGTTATTAGCCTGCAATACCAGTCCAATAAGGCTTTTCTAATTCAATTTTTGGGCAGCGGTTCATCACTACTTTGATGCCCTCGGCCTCGGCCAACTCAGCAGCCTGATGATTAATAATTTCAAGCTGCATCCACACTACCTTGGCCTTGATAGCGATAGCCTCTTGTGTGACGCCAAATGCTGCCTCAGATGAGCGGAATATCTCCACCATATCAACAGGTTGGTCGAGAGCGCCATTCAGCGTCTCCAGATCCGCGTAACAGTCCTGCCCGAGAATTTGCTTGCCCACCTCTCGCGGATTGACCGGATAAACTCGATAACCCTGTTTTAGTAAGGCTTGCATACATGCATAACTGTCTCGCTCTGGTTTCGGACTTGCACCCACCAGAGCGATGGTCTTTACCTCGCTGAGTATCTGCTTGAGATACGCTTCGGGATAGTTGTCATGCTCAATCGCTGTCATTGATCACTCGTCAGTTACTGTTATTGTTTTTATGCCGCCTTACTTGCCAAGTTTTTCTTGGGATCATAAAACGGCTTTTCAACTACCTTAACAGAGCGGCGGCCGAAAGGCGTGTCAATCTCCGCCTCAGTACCGATCGCACTGTGTTCTATCGCCATCATCACCAGAGCAATATTCTGCTTTAGTCGCGGCGAATAGATCGCCGAGGTTACTTTACCTACCTGCTCTCCACCTACCATAACTGGCCAGAACTCATTGTTGGCGCCGGTCAACGGTTCACCATCGATAACAATACCGACCTGTTTCCGGGTGATGCCCTGTTCAACAACCTTTTTCAAGGCCGCCTTACCAATAAAGTCCGCGTCCATTTCCAGGTCTACGAGTCGGTCCATGCCCAGTTCAAATGGATTGGTATAACAGTCCATGTCAGCGTGATAAGACAACATACCACCTTCAATACGACGAATCGCAGAGGTATGACCAGGCTGTAATCCGAAGGACTGCCCCGCAGCCATAATACGCTCCCAGAGCTCATCACCGCGGCTGCCATCGCGCAGATAAAGCTCATAGCCCAGTTCGCTCGACCAACCAGTACGCGAAATAATAAGCGGAATGCCATCAAGCTCAAATTCTTCAAGCCAGTAGTAACGCAGATCATTGATCCGATCACCAAAGAGGCTTTGCATAATATCGCCCGAGCGAGGTCCTTGCAGCTGGAGAGGTGAGACATCTGGCTCACAGATGCTGACATCCATACCGGAGTGAACAGCCAGGCCCTGAGCCCACAGTAAAATATCGCTGTCTGCGAGTGACAACCAAAAATGATTTTCTGCTAATCGCAAAAGGATCGGGTCGTTGAGCACTCCACCTTCGGCATTAGTGATCAGCACATATTTACACTGGCCCACAGCGCACGTGGAGAGGTTTCTCGGCGTCAGCATTTGCACAAATGCAGCAGCATCGGGGCCCGTTATTTCGACTTGGCGCTCAACCGCAACATCACTCAACGTGGCGTGATTAATGAGGTTCCAAAAATTCTCTTCCGGATTGCCAAAATCACGCGGAATATACATATGGTTGTAGACCGAAAATCCCGCTGCGCCCCAGCGCACTGTGGCATCGAAATAAGGTGACTTACGAACCTGGGTACCAAAACCGAAAGCCTTTGAATTAGTGGATGACGTCATAGCAAAACACCTATTTAGTGAGAGTCCAATTTGATGGCAGTCTGTTCTCAACATGTTATCGATGCTTCCTGCTAAACGACAAAAAAGTACAGCCGGGCGACAAATAATCTATTCAACCAAGTCATAATCAGCACACTTACCAGCTGGTCCAGAGCCGATTTACAAGCGTAGACATAGCTATCCACACGATTCAGCACCCAGATCGCAAGAGGAACCGGCAATGCTTAAACAGAGATCATACTTTCGCGCCGCCCTGCTAGGGGTTTTGCTTTTGAGTGCACAGCAGTTAATCGCCAAGACTGAGCAATCATTTGACCCGGCACCACGCGATGAATCAGGTCGTTTTGATAATACCGCAGGCGAGCTTGAGCGCGGCTCTCGCGGAGTACAGCTAGCATTTTTTCTACGCCGCTTTGCGACTATTTTTCGAAGCGCCGATGGAGCGCCAGAAAGAATGGCTAACAATGGCAATTTGTTGCGTGAAAATAACACCACGCCCACCATCACCTGGATAGGCCATGCCACTCTTTTAGTGCAAATGGATGGGGTTAATTTTTTGACCGACCCAATCTGGTCCAACACACCCAGTCCGATCCCATTTATTGGCCCCAGCCGCTGGGTTGAACCTGGAGTTGAGTTGGCAGATCTGCCTGCGATTGATTTTGTAGTGATTTCACACAATCACTATGACCATCTCGACCTGCCGACATTACGCGAATTGGCTCAACTCAACACGGAAACTGAATTTTTTGTGCCAATGGGCAACGCGGATCTATTACAAAAAAACGGCATCAGTCGCGTAAGGGAAATGAATTGGGGTGATAGCATAAACGTAAAAGGGACAATGGTGCACTGTCTGCCCACCCAGCATTGGAGTAAGCGCAGCCTCAATGACACACGAAAGTCGCTGTGGTCATCCTGGGCTATCACAGGACCTCAGAGACGCTTTTATTTTGCCGGTGATACCGGCTATTTCGATGGTTTTAAAGATATAGGTGACAAATTCGGTCCTTTCGATCTTGCCGCAGTGCCAGTGGGCGCCTATGAACCTCGAGCCATGATGAAAGCGACGCATATGAATCCCGAGGAGGCGGTTCAGTCGGCCCTGGACGTGCGCGCCACCACTGCCGTGGCAATGCACTACGGAACCTTTGATCTGTCAGACGAGCCGCTTTCAGAGCCGCCGCTGCGCTTCAAGGCAGCGGCAGAAAAGACATCACTGGGGACCAAGGGGAGCTGGGTGTTGGCTATTGGAGAAACCCGATCGTTTTAACCCCCTGGCGCAAAATTGTTACCGTTAAGGTTTACGAAACTTCAACGTCCAACGATCAGTGTTCCCGGTAACGGTTTTGCGTCCAACCTCATAGCGTAACTCATCGTCTGCGCGATAATGCAGATCGCTGTAGTCGACCAATTCAAACCCGGCGGCCTGAATTTCTTTAATCGCCAGAACCGGATCAAACCGACGACGATTTTCGGGACTGTCCGCTTCCATGTGGCGACGCGTGTGATCAACAACACCATAAACGCCACCCGGCTTTAATGCTTCATATGCAGCGCTGTTCATTGCGGCGCGCGCCGCTGTACCAAAGTTATGGTAATTTCTGAACGTCAGTACCATGTCCGCTTGCTCAACGCCAAGCCCAGTCATATCTAACAGATAGCGCCGTTGTTTTTGATCATAGGAACCCTTGGCATTTCTGGCGGTTATCTTGATATTGTTTTCAAAGCCGTCGCGACCAACAATGTTTTTTTCGACTCGGTCGGTCATGATTGCCACATAGAAATTTCCTTTATCTGCCAACACTGGTGCCAGCAGGCGCGTATACCAACCACCACCCGGAATAAGCTCTACAACGGTCATGCTTTCTTCAAGTCCAAAAAACGCCAGAGTTTCGACCGGCAGTCGATTGCGATCACGAACCCGATCTTGCTCTGGACGCGAATCGGCAGACATTGCTATTTTTAACTTATCAGCTACTGTCACATCATTCGCCGAAGCGCCATTAAACATAACGCTTAAGAAAATAAAAATTAGAAATTTTTGCACGAGCTAACTCCAATATTTGATTAGGTCGAGGGACGTTATCAGGTATTGGGTGGCACAACAATGGTGGGATGCGCCGATGCTGTAGCGGGCTGTAAAATGGCTACACCAACTGCGTGGGAAAATTCAGGTAACCGGCCATAAACTGACGGCGATAATTGGTGAAAATGAGGGTAACCAGACTGATCAAACCCTTTTGTTTCAACGGCGATAATTCGTTATATAATTCCATCCACGTCCAAACAGGGGGCTTTTGTCATACAAATGGGCCGCAATCAACAGTATATATACATGTCACTGCTAACCATGGGGATGACTGCTTGCGAGTCACTGGCCCCCATCGATGTGCCTATAGATAGCTGCAATTTGATCAATAGCAGCCCACAGTCTGGGGGGCTTATTCCAGGAAATGTCGAGGAGTTTAATCAATGTGAATATCGATGCCCCAATGGTCAGATCAAGACTAGAACTCATTTTGGAGCCTGTCCGCTTTTCATGCACAGGTAATCCAGAATAAATCAACGTTAACAAGTATTTCATAGTGAGAAACCTTATCCTGGATCATCATTGCCAGCCAAAACTCAAGGTGTTTTTATCATGTGGTGGAGCCTGTTCCTAATCGACCATGACACATCAGAATTTGACAACGGTGCTTTGTCATATCAACCCGTAGTTTCTTATGAAAGTCGTCAGCAATGTGAAAATGGTCGTTTATTGTATATCGATAAGGGTGAATTTAATCTTCTACTGAAACAAGGCTGGGAAGTGTCTACTGAACTAGTGGCGATTCATTATGCTAGAGACTTGGCAGGCTCGTTTGGATGGTGTGGGACTGAGGTGAAGGTGGATATGCCTTGATTTTATGTAAACT